>Ga0181530_10000352_pt1 | contig 58669 bp, 65 predicted proteins | sample PEATcosm2014_Bin_42_FD_119769 | JGI IMG/M metagenome (GOLD analysis project Ga0181530, IMG submission 119769) | Peatland microbial communities from MTU Mesocosm Facility, Houghton, MI, USA - PEATcosm2014_Bin10_60_metaG | ecosystem: Environmental > Terrestrial > Soil > Wetlands > Peat | place...
ATACTCTTCGTCGAAAGCGCTGATGACTTTGTTCTGCTCCGGCGATTTGCACGCAAGCTCGGCTTGGTGGAACTCTCGGCGGGCGTAGATCTTACTCCAACAGAATCTGAGGGATTCTCGCATTGGAAAACCATACGTGATTTCGCGTGGGGCGTGAAAAAAACGCTGACAGCCGCTCTAAAGATCGGCGCTATCTTTGACCGAGACTACTGGCCCGACGAAGAGCTGAAAGAAATTCATGGGGAGCTCAGTAAGTCTCTACAACTCGTACACATTCACCGAAGAAAAGAGATTGAAAACTACCTACTAGTCCCTTCAGTTCTCGCTCGCACGATACGCGGTAACCTTGGAAGGCAAACGGGGAGCCCAGACCCGCCCATTGTCACGGATGAAGAGATCGAAAAATTTCTTACCCGGATCACAGAGCCTTTCCGGGCCCCGGTGCTGTCGCAATTCGTGGCCCGACGCACCGATTACCTTAGGCGCAAAGGCAGCAAACTAGATCCCGCGACGATAACGCAAGAGACGCTACATCAGTTCGAAAGCGACTGGAGTTCGCTTGAACGTCGCCTTGAGATCGTGCCTGGAAAGGATGTACTAGGGGCCCTACGGGATGAAATCCAGAGCAAGCACGGCGTGACCCTGACAGGATACCGGATAGTCGAGAGTTTTCGACGAGATGATGTCCCAGCCGACCTTGTTGACCTCCTCATTCACCTAGACGAATTCCGACGGATGGCACCATCCGGCTCTGAGGAATGCGGCTGAAGCTTTGCTCCTCCGCATGCCATTTTGCGAGGCCCCGAGGCGAGTGGCCCGGTCCTCGCCGGGTGCGCCACTTCTCGAGCTTTAGAGAAGTGGCAAGGGCGGGTGGCCGACGTCCGACGGATAAAATGCCGGCGGCCGAAAGCCTCGGCACCATAACACATCGGGGTGCCCCACGTCTCGCGGTTTTCGAGACGTGGGCTCTGCGGGGCCGCATTCACCACTCAATCCTCTTATTTCCTGCCACCAGATCGAAGTGCCGATCGCGGCTCACTAGCGGAAGAGAATGCTGCCGGCAGAGTGCCGCAATCCAGATGTCGTTGGTGGGAATCGGCTTGCCTTTGCGTTTCAGTTCGAGAGTGATTTCCGCGTAATAATGTGTGGTCGGCTCATTGATGTCCAACACCAGGCAGTCGTTGAGTAGGCCGGCTAGCCAGTCTTCGTAGCTGGCCCGGTTGCGCGACTGCGCGATTCCGTGGCGATACTCACCCAGGACAATTACCGGAATCGCTATCTGTTCGGCGCCCGCCAGAACGTCAACCATTGCAGGATCGTCGTCCGCAGCGGCGGATAGGGCATTTGTATCGAGGATCATTCCCAGACTTCCCGATCGATCCGCTCGAAGGCTTCTTCGACCCGCTTTTCTATTTGTCGTCGCTCTTTGTGCAGGTGCTTGAGCTTCCCGAGATGCTTCATCCAGGGCTTTTCCCGCGAGGTGATCCGCAATTTTTCCTGAACCGCTTCGGTCACGAACTGGCGCAAAGGAATGCCGCGTTCGGCAGCGACCGACTTGGCCCGGCGAAACAGGAATCCCGGAATTTCAAGAGTCGTTTTCATGTTTTCCCATATTACCATATTTATGGGAAACAAGGGCGCTAAAACTCGATTCGCGTTTCATCACAATCGAACCGTGTTCCAGCTCACAGCGGAGGAGTTCCGCAGGCGCTACGATTGTCCAAAGAGGGGGAAATGTGCATCATTTGTGAACGCGAACTCTGGGGCGAGCACCGAGCGCTCGAACGCGAGTTCTTCGAGCCCTGCAAGATATGCAAGACGTTTCCCGGTGCGAGCACTGAGGGGACCTGCTACCACTGTTTCGCTGTCGGCAACACGATTGACCAGTGCCCCGAGTGCGGTGGCAAACCATGGAGTGAAGAGTTCCTTGAGGCCAATGAGGAAATCGAAGGCCCAGACCAGCCGCTGGTTCCGTTCTAGCGCAAAACCCTAAAGGGGGAGTGGGGCACTCCACCCCGGTTACCCCTCATGAGTTCCTAATCGAAAACTCCTGTGACGGATGAGATCTGATTTCGGGAGCCGCGACGGAAACTCACTCCGGCATATAATCCCCACCCAGCAAGCCATAGGAGGATCCAACATGGCCAAGACCAAGCAGTTCACGACTTCGATTTCGCGGGAATCGACGCCTTAGGCGCGGGCGTGGCTCGCAGTAATCCTTCGGAGGTCAGGACCTCGTCGGCCGCGGGCCGTCGCCCGACAACGGCAAAATAAAGAGCAGCGCCAAGGTCAAAGGTGGCGGATAGGAGTGTCCGCCCTACACGGTCGGCGGCGGACAGGAATGTCCGCGCCACACTCCCGTGGGAGAGTAGGTCGGTGCCGGCATAAAAATAAAGGCCACGTTCAGAGATGAGCGTGGCCTTTTCCGTGGCTGCTAGTTACGCTGCTGCTTGTTGTTGATAGGCGGGGACGAATAACTCGGCTACGAAGGTTTCAAAATTCGTTGGTGTTGTGTTAGTGGCGCTGCGAGATTCAAGTGCGCGCATGTGTCCAGAGTTCAGGGCGGCGGCCAGCTCCAGGATTAGGCCGGCGAAATTGTCGGACATCCCCATTTGAACCATCGCGGCTCGAACCTGATTGTCGGGGGCCTGGATGTATCCGAGATCGGGTTTGCCGATGGCGTTGCCGATGATGGTGGCGGCTTCGGTGTAGTCGAGATCGCGCTGTCCGTGGAGTTCCTGCGTCTGCTTGCCTTGGAAGGCGAGGCGAAGGAGAGCGTCGGCGGCTGCGGCTCCGATGTCGCGGGTGGCGATCATGGGAAGTTTCAGATGCGGGCTGACCGGTCCGACGGCGCTGCCTGCCATGCGAATGGCGCCGGCTTGGCCGAGTGTGTTCTCCATAAAGTAGCCGGCGCGCAGGTGGAGTACGTTGGCGCCGTCGATCTGGTTGAGTTTCTGCTCCAGGTTGTGAAGGCCGACTACGGGGCCGGTTCCGCCGGGCTTGTCGGCTCCGAAACTGCTGAGCGAGACGATATTTTTGACTCCGGCATTTTGAACGGCGCGGACGATGGCGTCGCTGACGCGGTCCTGAAAAGCCCGGAAGTCGCTGCTGGTTGGTTCCGGTGGAATCATGACGTAGGCTGAGTCCGCTTGGCGGCAGGCTTTGGTGAGGGCGGACGCGTCGGCGGCATCGCCGATGAATATCTCCGCGCCTTGCGCCGCGAGAGGTTGCAAACGCCCTGCGTTTCTGCCAACGACTCGAACTTTCTGGCCGCGGGCAAGAAGGGTCTTCGCGACTACGTGTCCAGTGTTGCCGCTTGCTCCAAGAACGACGTACATATTGACCTCCATTCGAACATTGGATGCGGCGGATTGGGTTTGGGCTCGGGCAGAAAAACAGCGGCACACGCTCAGGCGTATAATCCCCAGCCAGAAAGCCATTAGGAGGAACCAACATGGCCAAGAGCAAGCAGTTCACAATATCGATGGAGAATCGGCCGGGCACACTGGCCGAAATCGCTCGCACATTAGGGGGCGCCAAGGTCAACATCCTCGCTCTGCTCGGAACGGCGCAAGGGCCGACCGGCACGGTCGAACTCGTCGTCGAAGATGCCAAGCGAGCCAAGAAAGCGCTGGACGGAGCGGGGCTCGCGTACAAGGAATCCTCCGCCGAGGAACACGAGTTGCCCAACAAGCCCGGAGCGCTGGCGGAGTGTTTGGATAAGCTCGCCGCCAAGGGCGTCAACCTGAATTCGATCTGCGCCACGGCCGCGAAAGGCGGGAGGAAGGCGGTTGTGGTCTATACCGTCGCGGCTCAGGAAAAAGTGCCGACATTGTAGGGGCGAGCCGACAAGACACTTTTTCATCTGGGGAAGAGTAAAGCGCAGGGGAATCCGTGTTTCGGCCTTGCTACCTGCGAAATATGCTTGGCTGATCTGGCTCGCTTCGGCAATCCGCATGGTGCTACCCTTGCACCATGGCACACAATCCTGATGCAAGTCTTCATTCTTCTAAACCTGTTAGTAGATTGGGTCGCACCGCCGCGAAGTTAGGGTTCGCGGTTATCGTCGGGCTGCTGCTCGGAGTGCTGGCGATTGGCTCGGTCGGATGGTTGATGTTGGCGCACACTTCGGGACGCGCGCTGCTGAGCCACCTGTTGTCGGCGGTGACGGGAAGAACGGTCAGCATCGATGTGAGTCAGCCCGCGGTGGTCGATCGCATCCAGCGGCTGCAGCGGCTGGAGACCGTGGTTTACACGGTGGACAAGCTGGTGACCGGCGCCAAGGAGAATCCCATCCTGCCCGACTTTCTTGCGGGAGACCGGCTCCTGATGATGGTGCATGGCGAAGTTGTTGCCGGGATCGATTTCGCGAACCTGAAGCCGGACGACGTGCGCATCGACGGCAAGCAGATTCACTTGCATCTTCCGGCGGCGCAGTTGTTCAGCACGCGCCTCGACAGCGGGAAGACGCGAGTGTATTCGCGGCAGACTGGGTTGCTGGTTCCGACCGACCCGAATCTGGAGACGCAGGTACGGCAGGAGGCGGAACGCCAGATGCAAGACGCCGCCTTGGCGGATGGAATATTGAAAACGGCGCAGCAGAATGCGGCTTCGACCATCGCCAGCCTTTTGCAAGGTTTGGGGTTCGAAAAGATCGACTTCGACTGACGCCGCTGTACGATTCGGCGCGGTGGCTTGTTTGCGCAATGAGTTCTAAAATGGACGCCTATGAAGAAGAGTGTTTGGATAGCGTGCGCGGCGGCGATGGCGCTGGGCTTTGGCCTGGTTGGGCTCTCGTGGGCCCAAAAGGACGAAGGGCCGATGTCGCATCTACAATTTTTGGTGGTGCGCGATTACAACGGCAAGCCGATCAGGAATGCGGCGGTGGTGCTGCATCCGGTGGACCGCAAGGGAAAGCAGGATCGCGGCGGGTTGGAACTGAAGACGGACAACGACGGGCGCACGAACATAGATGGGATCCCGTACGGGCCGCTGCGGGTGCAGGTGCTGGCGCAGGGATTCCAGACTTTTGGGGAAGACTACCAGATCGACAAGCCGGAGCTGCAGATTACCGTGAAGCTGAAGCGCCCCGAGGGCCAGTACTCGACCTACGACAGCCCGGGAGACGCGAAGAAAGCCGACGACAAGAAACCGCCGGAGCAAAAACCGCAGCCCTGAATATGCGTGAGGATGTCCGGGGACGTCATTTGACCCAATTTCTTGCGCGCACCTAAAATAAAAGATTCGCACTGCGCTCGCGAATTTATCTGTGATCTGCGTCCCTATGCCTCTGTGCCTCTATAACACTCTTTCGGGAAAAGTCGAAGATTTTCAACCGCTGGACGGCAACCGCGTCCGCATGTACGCCTGCGGGCCGACGGTTTACGACTACGGACACATCGGCAATTTCCGGACATTTACCGCCGTCGATCTTCTCTATCGCTTCCTGCGCCAGAGCGGATACGACGTCCGCTACGTCATGAACATAACCGACGTGGACGACAAGATCATCCGCAACTCCGCCCACGATGGCGTGACCGTCCAGCAGTACACGGCGAAGTACGCCCAGGCCTTTCTGGAAGATTCGGCCACCTTGAACATTGAGCGGCCGGTCCTGGTGCGCGCCACCGAACACATCCAGGAAATGGCCGCCTTCATTGCCGAACTGGTGAAGAAAGGCTTTGCCTATCGCGCCGACGACGGGTCTTACTATTTCCGCATTGCGAAGTTTCCCGGCTACGGCAAGCTCTCGAAGAAGGATTTTGCCGGCATGACCGACGGCGCGCGCGTTGACTTGGACGAATACGACAAAGACAGCGCCCGCGACTTCGCTCTCTGGAAAGCCCCAAAGCCAGGCGAAGCTTTCTGGGAGACAGTGATCGGGCCGGGGCGTCCGGGTTGGCATATCGAGTGCTCGGTGATGTCGATGGAGCAGTTCGGGCCGAGTTTCGACCTGCACGCGGGCGGCGAAGACCTGGTTTTTCCGCATCACGAGAATGAAATTGCCCAGTCGGAAGCGTTCAGCGGAAAGCCGTTCGCGCGCTATTGGTTTCATGCGCGTTTTCTGCTGGTCGAAGGCCAGAAGATGGCGAAGAGCCTGGGAAATTTTTTCACCGTCCGGGATTTGGTGCTGCGCGGGCACAAGCCATCGTCGATCCGCTGGCTGCTCACTCAGGTGCCCTATCGCAACCAGTTGAATTTCACTTTCGACGGATTGAAGTCGGCGGCAAGTTCGGTGGAAAAGTTGCGCAACTTCCGCTTCCGCTTGACGAGCGGGAAATTTCCCGCGGGCGCGACTCCGGCGATGGCGCAATTGGCGGAGGAAACCTCCACGCGAATGAAGAGCGCGCTGGACGACGATTTGAATACCGCCGAAGCGCAAGCCGCCATGTTCGACATGCTGCGCAAAGGCAACACCGCGCTCGATGCCTCGGAAGTTCTTCAGGATGACGTGAAGCCGCTGCTCGCGGCGCTGGAAAAGTTCGACGAGATATTCGCCGTGCTGAAGGATGACGATCAGCCCAAGATGAAAGCCATCTTAGAGTGGGCGAGGGCCGCAGGGCGCGAAAAGGAAATCAGTCCGGAGCTGTTGGAGATCGCCGGTTCCGCGCAACTCGCAGACGAACAGGTCAATCAGAAATTAGCCGAGATGGAAGCGGCGCGAAAAGCGCGAAACTTCAAAGCCTCCGACGCGCTGCGAGCCGAGCTAACCACGGCTGGCATCATCGTAGAGAACACGAAAGATGGAGTACGGTGGAGAAGAAAGTAGCGCTGGCGTCTCGGCGCGGGGCAGGTGCTGGGCGTGCGTTTGGCAATGTCAGGGATTGAGATTATCCGCGGCCCTATCTAATTCCAGTACGGCACCCTTTAATTCGTCATACGTTCTTCCGTGACCACGGGGATGATCCCGATCGTAAAGTGCTCTTGCCTGAGCTAAGGCGCTTTGCTCCGCATCCGGCCGGCCTGCAGCTTCTTCAATCATTGCCAGTCGCGTATATGCGAGCCAAAGAGTGCCATCGTCACGAAAAGTCTTGTCTGCTTGCTCCAATTGCTCGATTAACTGGATCTGCAGCATCACAGCCTGGCGCGCGTGATCGGCGTCCGCGTGCATGAACTGTGTTCGGGCAAAGTCGGAAACAACCTTACTGGGCACTGGATATTGAATAGATTCCAACGAATCGCTTGCCTCGACCGCATTTCGGCGGCCTAAGTAGCCTCCACAGCCAAGCCCCAGAATAGCTGCCGCTATAAACGTAACTTGGATGGCGCGCGTCATTTCGTTGCCTTCCACGAAAGCTGCCGCCGAGTAAGCTTCGCCATCGTCTCACTTGAGACATCCTGCCAGCCGAGCGAATGCAGAATCCCTTCTGCCATTTGGCGGTGGCGATCAGCCGTGGCGGCGTTACCGGCTGCCTGTTCCAGACGCGCCATTTCCACATAATCGGTTGCCATTTGCAGGTCCAGAACCGATCTGAGTTCAGGCCGCTTGCTGCTGCGGATCGTTGCAAGATCATCAGCAGCCTTCTGAAGGTCCGACGGAGTATCTTTTCGAACTTGTGAGAATATGACCGCCTGCAATGTCAATAAGTTGTCGCGCAGTTGCCCGTCATTCTGCTTTTTTACCGTTTCGAATGTCATGGGCTTTCGCGAGCGGTAAGTGACGATCTCCGCAGCGCGACCTCCAAGGTAGGCGCACCCAGCAAAGATAACCAGGCTACCGCAGAATGAAGTTATGAGTGGGAATTTCACGGCTGCCATTATCGGCCAAATCGGTCGTCCACGCAATTACAAACTCGCATGCTTGAGGCTAAGCCATTTAGGCCACTTCGTAGGCATGCGCTGCTCTTAGCAGCGTTGCCTCGTCGAAGTGGCGGGCGAATAACTGGACTCCTATCGGCAGTTTTGCGCGATTCTCGCCGCAGGGAATTGAGATTCCGGGAATGCCTGCGAGGTTCGCAGTTACGGTGTAGATATCGGCGAGATACATGGCCAGCGGATCGTCCACTTTCTCGCCTAACTTGAACGCTGGTGTCGGCGCAGTGGGCGCGGCGATTACATCTACTTTCTTGAAGGCTTCGTCGAAGTCGCGGGTCAGGAGCGTGCGCACTTTCTGAGCCTTGAGATAGTAGGCATCGTAATATCCGGCGCTCAGCACATAAGTTCCCAGCATGATGCGGCGCTTGACTTCCATGCCGAATCCGCCGTCGCGACTTAGACGGTACATCTCGGAAAGCGTCTTTGATTTGGCGCGGAACCCGTAGCGCACGCCGTCAAAGCGCGCCAGATTGGCCGACGCTTCCGCCGTGGCCACGATGTAGTAAGTTGGAATCGCATACTCGGTGTGCGGCAGACTTACGGGCACAACCTCGCATCCTAACTCGGCCAGCTTCTGGATCGCAGCCTCAACCGCGGCCCGCACCTCAGGATCGAGGCCTTCGCCGAAGTATTCTTTGGCCACGCCGATCTTCAAGTCCTTTACAGGCTTGTCGAGTTCGGCGACATAGTCGGGGACTGGGACCTCGGCGGAAGTCGAATCCATGGGATCGCGGCCCGCAATCGTGCGCAGGACCAGCGCGACTTCTTTCACCGTCTTCGCAAACGGGCCGATGTGATCGAGCGACGACGCAAAGGCAATCAGGCCGTAGCGCGAGACGCGTCCATAGGTCGGCTTCAAACCAGCCACGCCGCAAAACGACGCGGGCTGGCGAATCGAACCGCCGGTATCGGAGCCGAGCGCCGCCACGGCCATTCCCGCGGCAACGGCTGCCGCCGATCCTCCTGACGATCCTCCGGGAACGCGGCTTTTATCGCGCGGATTGTGGACTGGATAATACGCCGAGTTCTCGGTGGACGAACCCATGGCAAACTCATCGCAGTTGAGCTTGCCGAGAATCACCGCGCCCGCCGCTTCGAGGCGGGCGACCGCCGTGCAGTCATAGGGCGGAATAAAGTTTTCGAGAATTTTCGATCCGGCGGTGGTGCGCACGCCGCGCGTTACCATGACGTCTTTGATGGCAACCGGAACTCCCGCGAGCGGCGGCAAGGGCTTGCCCGCGGCGGCCATAAGGTCGATGCGCCCGGCCTGCGCCAGCGCGCGGTCTTCCGAAAGAGTAAGAAAGGCACCAATCTCGGGATCTTCCTGGCGGATGCGCGCGTAGAAATCCTGGGCCAGAGCGGTTGCGGTAGTCGTGCGCTGCTCAAGCGCGCTGCGAACATCGTCAATTGTCAAATCAGATGCCATCTGCACTCACTCCCAACGCAATCGGCCCGCGCTGAAGCTCCAATTTCCGGTCGCAGCGCCTGAAGGCGCGTTCTTTACGCGGCATTTGCGGCATCGCTAAAGCGATGCCCTGATACGAATCGCCCCTGCACGCCCATCTATCTTTCAATCACTTTCGGAACTTCGAAAAACGTGCCGTCGGTGTCTGGAGCATTTTTAACCGCTACGTCGTGGGGCAGCGATTCGCGCAGGCCGTCTTTCACATCGTCGCGAATGGCGTAGGCGAAACGGTCGCTGCCCTGGCGCGATTGGTCCACGCCGTAGCGGTCGGAGACCTGGGCCATGGGCGCAACTTTATCGGTGTTGAGTTCGCTGAGCCGCTCCATGTATTCGAGAATGGAGTTCAAATCGCGCAGCATGTGAACGCGCTCTTCCCCGGTCAATTCGAGGTTGGCCAGATCGGCCACGTAGGCAACGTCTTTGTCGGTTACTTTCATAAGTCAGAACCAGCGTTTTCTCATCCCTCGCGGAGCGAGGGACCTGCATCTTGCGGCGGAACTGCAGATCCCTCGCTCCCCCACCCCATCGCGCCAAAAGCAGGCGCTCTGGGGCCCCGGTTCGCTCGGGATGACAAACATTTTGAAACTCTATGTTTTCACTACAAACTCAATGCGGTCGACCGGCGTCGCGGAATATTTATTGATCACGGCCACGTATCGCGGCGCCAAGTTGGCGAGTTCGCGACGCCATTCCGAGTCGGCAACCTCGACGCGCAAAATGCCATCGGAGAAACCGATCGCGCGTGTGCGCTCGGCGACCGCGCTGCCGCATGCGACCGGCCAGGCCAGCAAGGCGCTCTCATCCGGCGGCGCGCGATGAAGAGCTTGAGCGACGATGGCTTCGAGGTCGGCGGCGGTGCGGTTCAAAGCGTGACTCCAGATTTCGGAATGCCATCGGAACGGCGGCCATAGCGAATCGTCCGTTTCCGAAGAGACGATTGTAGCATCGGAAAATGTTGCGAATCGCTACGCAGCCTCCGCCGCAACTTTGGCGCGTTTCTTGGCTCGCCTGCGCAGGAACTCGGCCGAATACAGACTCCCGCGGCAGCGCTTGGATCCGCATAAACAGGGCGCGTCCTGCTCGCCATCGTAGAGGTTGTAGTCGTAGGTCAATTCTTCCCCGGCCTCGATATCGCGCCGCGCAATGACCCACATCTTGCCCCCGATCTGATCGGTGCTGCAATTCGGTTTGCAGGAATGATTGACGAAGGCGGCCACTCCGAAGCCGTCGATGACGTGCTTGCCGCCGTCGAGGCCGAACAAATAGGTGTTCTCAAAGTCGTCGTAAAGGTCGTTGGCCTGTTCGCAGGTGAGGCGCTCGCCCACGTATTCCACGATCAGCGTGCCTTTGCGAATCGGGCGCGTGGCGTAGCACCCGTAGGAATGAATGCGGGACTGACGGATAATCAGGCTCATGGGTGCGATTGAGAAGAGCGATGTTTTATTTTATCCGCAAGCGCGCATTTCTGCAGCTTGTTGGGGGCGGGGACGCGCACAATCGATGAGTGATCACCCTGGGGTGCCCAGTGGAAAGCCGCAGGGCCACAGTTGCCTGCTATCATTCTGAGGCGAGCATCATTGGGTTAGCATTCTAGACCGGCAGGAGACGGCGAACATGGCTCATCAGCATCCACCGCGTTTTTTGAAGATTGTGGACGACGCGAAGCAGAGGGTACGCGAAACTACCGTTGACGCAGTGAAGAAGCGGCTCGATCGCGGCGAGAAGTTCGTTCTGGTCGATGTGCGCGAGGACCGCGAATTCGCCGCCGATCATCTGCCTGGGGCAGTCCACCTGGGCAAGGGCGTGATCGAGCGCGATATTGAAGGCGCGTATCCCGACTTGCAGACCGAACTCGTCCTTTATTGTGGCGGCGGTTTCCGTTCCGCGCTGGCCGCCGATAACCTCCAGAAGATGGGATATACGAATGTTATTTCGATGGACGGCGGGATCCGCGAATGGCGCGAGAAGGGCTATGCGGTGGAGAAGTAGCGGTGAATAGCGGCTCGCGCAGATGCCGAACTGCGCTCGGCTTGGATGGGCGAGGGCGCGCGCCTCTCCACGAGCGGGGCTGATTGCGCAGCGTCCGCTTCTCTGAAAAAATACTATAAGGATACTGTGGGGGCCTTGGGATGTCTCAAATCGGAAGCTTTGCGCTGCTGATCGCGCTGGGCCTGAGTGCGTACTCGTTCGTGGCGGGCTTTTTGGCGTTGTTCGGCCGGGACGCGGCTTGGGCCCGTCTGGGCGAGACGGCGCGGCGCGCCGGAATTGCCACGTTCGCGGCGGTGCTGCTGGCGAGCGTGGTGCTGGTGATGGCCGCGTTCAACAACGACTTTTCCATCGCCTACATTTTTCATCACAGCAACCGGGATTTGCCCGCCGCATATAAGTTTGCCGTGCTGTGGTCGGGGCAGGAAGGATCGCTGCTCTTCTGGTCGCTGCTGCTGGCCGGCTACGGATTCGTTCTGCGCCTGCGCTACAAGACCGATCCGCGGTTGTTCGCGTACGCATCGGTGGTGATCGCGGCGGTGCAGGTTTTCTTTTTGCTGGTCCTGAATATCTCGGCGTCACCATTCGCCATCATGCAGGGCGGGATTCCGGCGGAAGGCACCGGGCTGAATCCGCTCTTGCAGTATCCCGAGATGGTCATCCATCCGCCGATGTTGTATCTGGGATACGTCGGCTTTACCGTTCCCTTTGCGTTTGCGCTGGGGGCGCTCATCATGAAGTATCCCGGAGAAAAATGGATTCACATCACTCGCCGCTGGACCATGGTGACGTGGTGTTTTCTCACCATCGGAATTTTTCTCGGAGCGCACTGGGCTTATGCCGTGCTCGGCTGGGGCGGTTACTGGGGATGGGACCCGGTGGAAAATGCTTCGCTCATGCCCTGGCTCACGGGCACGGCGTTTCTGCATTCGGTGATGATGCAGGAAAAACGCGGCATGTTGAAAGTGTGGAACATGGCGCTGATCTTCGCGACGTTCCTGCTGTGCATGCTCGGGACGTTCCTCACGCGCTCGGGCGTGATCAGTTCGGTGCACGCTTTTGCCCAGTCTTCGATCGGGGCCTGGTTCATGACGTTCATTGTGCTGACGCTGGGGGTCTGCACTTTTGCCTTGGTGGCGAACCGGTCGCACCTCAAGAGCGAGCATAAGCTGGAGTCGCTGGTATCGCGCGAATCCAGTTTCCTGTTCAACAACTTGCTCCTGCTGGGCGTCTGTTTCATCGTAGTGCTGGGAACATTCTTCCCAATTCTGTCGGAGTGGGTCCAAGGACACAAAGTCACGGTCGGGCCGCCTTATTTCAATAGCGTGATTGTTCCGGTTGCCTTGCTGCTTCTGTTGCTCAAAGCGGTCGGGCCTCTGCTGTCTTGGCGTAAGACTTCGGTCGAAAGCCTCAAGCGGAACTTTCTGGTTCCCGCGATCGGCGCGGTTGCTGTCGGCGTCGTGATGATTTTACTCGGCGTGCGTCCCTGGGAAGATGCTTCTTTCTTTTACGCAACCTTGGCGGCCGTGCTCGCGGCGCTGCTGATGTTTACGGTGATCGCCGAGTTCCTGCGCGGAGGCCGCGTCATCGCCGGCAAGAGCGGGCAGAATTTGTTCTCCGCCATGATCCACCTGTGCCACAGAAACACGCGGCGGTATGGCGGATACATCGTCCACTTCGGCGTCGCGCTGGTCGTCATCGGAATCCTCGGCACGCCTTTCAATAAAGACGTTGAAAAAGAAATGGGCTTTGGCGACAAGATTTCCATTGGCCCGTACACGCTGGTCTGCCAGTCGTACACGCAGGACGACAATCCCAACTACGCGAGCGAGTCGGCGATCATCAATGTGTTCCGCGGCGGGAAGCTGATCACGACGATGTATCCCGAGCGCCGCTTCTATAAGTCGAGCGGACAGCCGCAGACGCTGCCGCAGATTTACCCGAGCTTCCGCGAAGATTTTTTCCTGGTGCGCGACCTCTATCTTGTCTATGAAGGAAAAAACGACGCCACGGGACAGCCCATCATTAAAGCGCATCTGAATCCGATGGTGCCGTGGATTTGGATTGGCCTGGCGGTCATGGTTTTCGGGACCATGGTTGCGCTGGTGCCGAATGCCGCCGCCCGGCCGCTTGCGGTAGTCGCGACGGCCAGCGTTCCGGCGCAGGCGCGGGGAGGGAACTGAGATGAGATTTTCGATCATATCGCAACGTCGGCTCTTCCTTCGCCGATGGTTACAAGCTGCCGCGCTAGCCCTGGCGGTAGTTGTTTTCATGGGCGCCGGCGACAATTCCGCGCGCTTCAATAACTTGGGCCATCGCATGATGTGCACCTGCGGGTGCGGCCAGGTGTTGCTGGAATGCAATCACGTCGGCTGCCAGGCGTCGGAGAAGATGCGCAATGAGTTGCTGGCTGCGCTCGACCGAGGAGATAACGACGACCTCATCCTGCAAGGATTTGTCCAGGAATACGGGCCGACCGTAATCGCCGCGCCCACAGCCACGGGCTTCAATCGCGTGGCTTGGATCACGCCCTTCGTCGCGTTGGCGCTGGGCGTCGTGCTCGTCGTTTACGTGGTGCGGTCGTGGAAGAACCGGCCCGCGCCGGCGCTGGCCGATGGCATTACGGTTTCGCATGGCAGGGAGCTGGATGAGTTTCGCGAGCGGGCGCGCAAGGAGACCGACTTATGATCGTTGCCAGATCGCAGCTTTTCGCGGGCGGGGGCGCCCGCGCCACACTTGACGATGTTCGGCGCGAGGAGACCGACTTATGACGATGACTGTTTTTTTCTGCTCGGTTATGGTGATCGCCATTGTTTATTACATTTTCTTTTTTCCTGGCGAAGTCTATGCGGGAGAAGAAAAGACACGGCTCGGCTATCTCCGCGAACGCAAGGAAGCGGTCTATGAGAACCTGCGCGATCTGAATTTCGAATACAAGGCAGGCAAGGTTCCGGATGCGGACTATCAATCGCTGCGCGCGTCGCTCGAAGAAGAGGCGGCTGCGATTATGGCGGAGATCGCGCGGCTGGAACAGGTTGCGGGGCAGGTGGTGTAAGCGCCTGATTGGATCAAGTAGCTGGTACGCGTCGCGTAAAATATTTGGCAGAAAACGCGTTGCTCCGAATCGTCATGGAAGAAATCTACAGGCTCGTCACTCGGGATAGACCCGGTTTGCTGTTTGCGATGATGCACGCGCTGGCTGCCGAGGACAGCCGCATAAGTTTTGAGGGAAGGCTGACGAAAACCGATTTGGCGAAGATGGAGTGTGCTGTATTTATGGAGATCGGTGTTTTGAAAAGGGCCACGCTCCAACCGCAACTGGATTTCATAGTCCTGCCTCTTACTCAGCAGAACGTTTCTCCAATCGAGAAGGCCGTCAATTCCAAGATCGCTTTTGGTGAGGGTGGCATCATTCACGTGCAAATTGAGAAAAATGAGAAGATGGCGTTCGCTGCATACGATAACTTTCACCGCGAGTATGTTGTTGCGTACCCGCCCGTTAACCCTGCGCTGCTTGACAAACTTGTCGAGGCGCGCGTGTTGCGAAACTATGAGCGAGCCCTCCAACCGTGCAGTTAAACGTTGAAAGATGGTATCGCCATGCCAACAGCGATGCGAGGAAGTAAGTTATAGGGGAAGTCGATGATTAACAAGGAGCAGTTTTGACCAAACTCGTACAGTCCGCCCTGCTGGCCGCCATCCTGTCGCTGGCCGTCACCTCCTCCTCCGCCCAGGCCCTCACCGGAACCGTCACCAACGGCACAACCGGGAAGCCCGCGGCGGGCGATGAGGTCGTTCTTATTAACATCGCCAACGGTATGGACGTGGCTGCCAGCACTAAGGCCGACAGCAACGGGAAATTCAGCTTCAAGCTTTCGAACGTGGACAGCGCCGCGCCGCATCTTATTCGCGCCGTGCATCAGGGAGTTAGTTATCACCAGATGGCTCCTCCGGGCACTAACTCGGTCGACATTCAGGTGTACGACGTTGAGGCAAAAGTCTCCGGGCTGAGCGTGACCGCCGACGTTATGCGCTTCGAGGCCGACAGCGGAACCATGCAGGGCGTGCGCTTGTTTTTCGTCAGTAACACGTCTTCTCCGGCGAGAACGCAGATGAGCGATCACAACTTCGAGTTCTATCTGCCCGTGGGCGCGAAGATTGAACAACTACAGGCCCGCGCTCCGAACGGCCAGCCGATTCCCGCCGACGTTGTGCCCGAATCCGAAAAAAACCGCTACGCTATTGCCTTCCCGCTGCGTCCCGGAGAAACTCAGTTTCAGTTGGAGTACACGCTGCCGTACTCGGGCGAGATCAAGATCGATCCCAAGCCGCTCTATCCCGCCGAGCATGTGGTCGTCGTTCTTCCCAAGACGATCCAGTTCAAGGCCGCGAATGCGGCGAGCTTTCAGAATATGCAGGACCCCAATCAGGCCGACAGCACGGTGGAAGTTGCGCAACAGACGAAGGCTGGGCAGGCGCTCGGTTTCACGCTGAAGGGCACGGGCGTTTTCTCCCAGGCGGCCGGGGCGGCGGCTTCGGGCGCGGACCAAGAGCAGGGCCAGATGCCGGCGCAGGGACGCGACGCTAACAATCTGCCCGGAGGCGGGCTGGGCGCGCCCATCGAAGCGCCCGACGCTCTTCAGCAATATCGCTGGTATATCCTCGGAGGTTTTTGTCTGCTGCTCGCTCTCGGCGGATGGATGGTCGTGAAGCGGCAACCGGTAACGGCAGTCCCAGCGACATCGGGCGCAGCCAACGTAGCGCTTCGTGCGACTCCGGGAGCGGCCGCGGCTCCGGCGGCAAAATCGTCTTCGTCGTTGCTGCTCGAATCGCTGAAGGAAGAACTGTTTCAGCTGGAGTTGGAGAGAAAGCAAGGCAAGATCACACCCGCGGAATACGAAAAAGCCAAGGCGGCGCTTGACCAGACACTGGAGCGGGCGCTGAAGCGGCAGGGGTAGCCCAGAGCTACTCCGACTGCGGCAACTGCCGAGCTACGCTCGGCTTGGACAGCCGAGGGCGGCTGTCCCTACGCACGCTGGACGGGCGAGGACGCCCGTCCCCACACGCACAAGGTGCCCGTCCCCACACGAAAAGTCAAAGGCCTGCGCCCGGCATCTAATTTACTGAGATAAACTGGAATCATCATTATGACCAACATATTCAAAACCACACTTCTGCTTACCGTGATGACGCTGCTGCTGATGCTGGCGGGGCGCGCTTTCGGCGGACAGAACGGAATGCTGATAGCGCTGGCTTTCGCCGCCGTGTTGAATTTCGTTTCCTACTTCTTCTCCGACAAGATCGCACTTGCCACCTACCGCGCCCAGCCCGTCAGCCGCGAAGATCTGCCGCGCGTTTATAACATTGTCGAGCGCCTGTCGCAAAAAGTTGGCTTGCCAATGCCGAAGGTCTATGTCATCCCGACCGATTCGCCCAACGCCTTCGCTACCGGACGCAATCCGAACCACGCGTCCGTGGCCGTGACTCAGGGCATTCTGGGGCTGCTCACCGACGACGAACTGGAAGGCGTGCTGGCGCATGAGCTCGGCCACGTGCGCAATCGCGACATTCTCATCAGTTCGATTGCGGCGACGTTGGCGGGCGCGATCACTTACCTCGCGTCGATGGCCAAATGGGCCATGATTTTTGGCGGCTTTAGAGGCAGTCGAGACAGTCGCAACGGCGGCGGCATCGCAGCCATTGCCATGATGATCCTCGCCCCTATTGCGGCCGCGATGATTCAGGCGACCGTTTCGCGCTCCCGCGAATACGGGGCCGACGACACGGGAGCCCATTGGACGGGCAATCCCTACGCTCTGGCCAGCGCGCTCGGGAAAATCGACGCCTATTCCCGCCAGCGTCCGCTAGTTGCCAGCGCATCTACCGCGCATCTTTTCATTATTGCGCCGTTCCTAGGAGGGATGAGTTTCGGCAACCTGTTTTCGACCCATCCGCCAACGGCGAAGAGGATCGAGCGGTTGACGGGGCGGCCGGCGGAATTTATGCAGTAGCAGCTTTCAGCTCTCAGCTATCAGCTGTCAGTTGAGGGAAGCCGTGCGACTGGTCTTAACTGAAAGCTGACGGCTGAAAGCTGCCCTATGACTGCGGTAACCTCGACCTCCGCTGCGCGCATAGTAGAATCGGCAACAATGGCTCCTGAAACTCTGGTGGCAAGCTCGCGCCGTGCGGCGGAACTGGAGAAGTGTTTGCGCCGCGTGATCCGCGGCACGAACGATGTGATACGCCTTGCCCTGGTTTCCATGTTCGCCAAGGGGCATCTGTTGATCGAAGGCGTCCCCGGAGTCGGCAAGACCACGCTCGGCCAGGCGCTGGCCCGCGCCATCGACTGCACTTTTCAGCGCATCCAGTTCACCAGCGACATGTTGCCCTCCGACGTGCTCGGCATTTCGATTTACTCCGCCATCGAACAACAATTCGAATTCAAGCGCGGACCGGTCTTCGCCAACGTGCTGCTGGCCGACGAAATCAACCGCACCACTCCGAAGACGCAATCGGCGCTCCTCGAAGCCATGAACGAGGGGCAGGTTACCATCGACGCGCATTCCTATGCGCTGCCGCAGCCGTTCTTAGTGATTGCCACGCAGAATCCCATCGAACACCACGGCACTTATCCCTTGCCCGAGTCGCAGCTTGACCGTTTTCTGATGCGGGTCCGCATGGGATATCCCGAAGGCAACGCCGAGCGCGAAATCCTGCGCGACGAAGCCGGCGCCGCTCAGCTCGAAAACCTGCGGCCCGCGTTAAATGCCGCCGACGTAGTTGAAATTCAGCAAGCCGTCGCGCAAGTCCACGTGGACGAATCGCTGATCACTTACATGCTCAAGATCGTTGGAAAAACGCGCGAGTCGGAGTATCTGACCCTCGGAGTATCTCCGCGAGGTTCGCAGATGCTTTACCGCGCCGCCCAGTCGATGGCCTTTCTCGACGGCCGCGATTATTGCACTCCTGAAGATTTCAAACCCCTGGTCGTCTCCGTATTCGCCCATCGCGTAGTGGTGAGTCCGCTCTACGCTTCCACGCTGAGAAAGTCCGAACAGGCAGAACAAGTGTTGCGCGAGATTGTGGAGAGCGTGCCGGTGCCGGTGTAGGTAGTTCTCAGTTCCCAGTTCTCAGTTCTCAGTTAAACTCCAACCATGATTGCGGAAGTCGTTCCGGCTGGCGAATTCGCGATCACAACCTGCCGCCGGTGCGCGCGCGGCAAACAATTCTATGGAAACGGCGCGGCGTCGTACGGCAAGGGGTTCTGACGGATTTCTCGCACGTAACTGAAGTGCAAGCGGTAAGAATATACGAGCAGATTCACGGGTATGGCATAGTGGACCGAGATGTAAAAGACCCGATGCTCCGGCAGGCCGCTGGTCCGCAGGATCAACTGCTGGGGATCGAGCTCGATATCGTGTTTTTCCGCCAAATGAATCACGATGTTGCGAAGTTCTTCGTCCGATTTTCTCGATGACGGCCCAACGCGGGAGTCAAGCTCTTGAGCCAAATTCTGCAGCTCATCCTGAAAAACAACATTGGTGATTTTGGGATCGAGCATTCTCCAGCCCGCCGTGAACACTGCCACGACTATGGCGATCCAGAAAACATACTTCATCGGAATCTCCCTTCCGACGCTGGACTTTTCTCTCTGGCACAGCCAGCCGCGCTACTCGCCCGACGCCTTCGGCAGCGACGGATGGACGCTGGAGCGGCGCGAGATTGCCGCCACCATCATAGCGGAGAGGAACTGCATGGTGGCCACATCGTCGTTGTCGAAGGCGTGGGGCGCGGACGAGAGCACTTCGAAAAGGCCGAGCGTGCGGCGGAAGTGGCGCAGCGGAGCGACGAGGATGGAGCGCACGCCCATGCGGCGGCAGCTCGCCCAATCCACGCGCGGATTCGACTCGGCGTCATGGCAGAGCAGGATCTCTCCGGTGCGCATGCATTCGGCCGAGAGTCCAGTATCGGTTTGCAGGCGGACGCCGAGATCGGGAGCGGTGTATCCGGAGCGCGCGCGGCAAACAATTTCGTTGCCCCAGCGCAGCGCGATGGCTGCTCCCGTCGCGCCGGTTAACGCCTGGGCTTTTTCGGCGATGAGGCTGATGCCGGGCTCGAGATTCAGTTCTCCGGCATAGATTTGTTGAGCATGGGTCAGCGCACGCGGCACGAGGACTGGCCCATGATGACGAAGCCGCATGCGATGGCGAAAAGAAAAATCCGACGGCGCGGTAAGTGCGACCGAATCTTCGGCGGGCTGATGTTGGCTGAATTCGTATGAGTCGGAGTCGTCACTGGCCTCGGCGACTTGCGGGACGGTGTAGAGCAGCGAGCGCACCAGGCGGTCGAGTTCATCATCGGCGATGAGGCGGGCGGTTTGCTTCCCGATAAGCGATCCGCCGAGCACGCGCGCCAGACTGAGCACCGCCTTGCTGCCGCAGGCCAGGCAGCACGGCGTGTTGTTGTCGCTGAGCTTTTCACACTGCACGCAAAATAACGCCGTTTGCAAGGAAGCGAAACCCACGTCGTCGACCGTCAGCGAACGCTGCATTTCGATGATTTCCTCCGAACGGATGTATGGGGGAAGATTGAGCGTAGCGTAAACAGCGCTGCGGAGCGGAGTAAGTGACAGAGCTGGTTCGGGGCTGTGGATAACTTTCCCGCAGACGCAATTCGTGAAGGCGCGTATGCGTATCGAGCGCGATGATTTATGCTTTTGATTGAACTGATAGCTGAAAAGTGAAAGCTGAGAACTCCCCATGAAAACTGGCATCATCGGCCTGCCGCAAGTGGGCAAGACATCTCTGTTCGGCATTCTGACGAAAGTCAATATTTCCGAGCAGGCATTTTCGAATCCGCGCGAAGCGCACATCGGAGTGGCCAAGGTCCCGGACGAGCGCCTCGACAAGCTGGCCGCGCTCTACAAGCCGAAGAAGTTGACGCACGCCTCGGTCGAATACGTGGACGTGGGCGCGATCGGACAGGACGCGCTGAAGGAGACGGCCTACATCGGCCATCTGCGGCAGGTGGACGCGCTCATCCACGTGCTGCGGGCGTTTGAAAACGACGCTATTCCTCACGTCGGACCGATCGATCCGCTGCGCGACATCAAGAACGTCGAGTTCGATCTGATGGTGAGCGATCTGGGGCAAATCGAAAAGCGGCTGGAGCGTCTGGAAAAAGATTTGAAAAAGATGAAGACGCCGGAACTGGAAAAAGAAAACGAGCTGCTTATCAAGGCGAAGGCCCATCTCGAAACCGAAAAGCCGCTGCGCGAAATGGAAATGGCCGCCGAGGACAAGAAGCGCATACGGGGTTTCATGTTTCTGAGCGAGAAGCCGATACTCTATGTGCTCAATATCGGCGAGAGCACATCGCTGGGAAAAGACCTGGAAGCGGCGGTCGAGAAATACAAGCTGACGGAAGTTGTGGGGCGCTTGAACGCGGGAGCGAGCGCGATTTGCGGCAAAGTGGAAGCGGAGTTAGCGGAGATGACGGACGAAGACGCGGCGGAATTTCTTGGCAGTTATGGGCTGACGGAAAGCGGACTGGCGCGGCTGATCCGGAAGAGCTATCACCTGCTGGGCCTGATTTCTTTTTTCACGGCGGGGGAAGATGAGTGCCGCGCCTGGACGATCCCGCTGAATACCCGCGCCCAGAACGGCGCCGGCGCCATTCACTCCGATCTGGAGAAACACTTCATACGCGCCGAGACGATCCGCTGGGACCAGTTGCTGGAAGCGGGCTCGGAGGCCAACGCGCGGGCAAAGGGCACGCTGCGGCTGGAAGGCAAGGATTACATTGTGCAGGATGGGGACGTGATGCACATCCGGCACAGCGGGTAAGACGCGAATCTTCAGCGGCCACGGATCAGGCGGGCAGTATCGCCTTCATCTCCGGGCGCAGGGGATGAGTTGCTTCGTAGGCTGCGATCTCCGCTTCGTGCTGGAGGGAGATGCCGATCTCGTCCAGGCCGTTGAGCAGGCAATGGCGAGCGGATTCATCCATGGTGAACGACGCCGCGAATCGTTGGGCTTGTCCGTCTTCCACGGTGAGAGTTTCGAGATTGACGGTCAACTGATAGTTTCCGATCTCCTGGGAACGGCGGATGATTTCCGCGACCTGCTCTTCGCTGAGGCGCACCGTCAGCAGGCCGTTGCGCAGGCTGTTGCTGGCGAAGATGTCGGCGAAGGAAGGCGCGATCACCGCCCGGAAACCGAAATCGTCGAGCGCCCAGACGGCATGTTCGCGCGAGGAGCCGCAGCCGAAATTCTTTCCCGCGACCAGGATCGAGGCCTTGGCGTAGCGCGGCTGGTGCAGAATGAAATCGTCGATCTTTCTTCCGTCCGCGAGAAAGCGCCAGTCGTAAAACAGGAACTGGCCGAATCCCGTGCGCTCGATGCGCTTCAGAAACTGCTTGGGAATGATCTGATCGGTGTCCACGTTGACTTTGTCGAGCGGAACAACGATGCCGGTGTGCTTGCGAAATGGTTGCATGGTTTCTTACTCAAACTTTCTGCCCAAAGGCTGACTCATCCTTAGATGGGGTTCTTGCTATCCACTCGCCGGCGCGCCTCGGTTAACTGATCCGGGGTCATTTTCTTGGCCAGCTCTTTCATCCTTTTGTCGCTGTGTTGGTAACGGTTTCGGTGGGCCAGCGCGTACCAAACATAAGCTGTCACCAAATCATTTCCATGGGACGACAAATAGTCGCCCATTGCGAACTGAGCTTCGGGCAAGCCTTGTTTAGCGGCCTTCTCGAGATAGGCGAAGCCACGGGACTCATCTTTTTGCAGACGACGATCTGAGAAGAATGCTTGCGAAAGTACAAATTGCGCGTTGGCATCTCCGGCATCGGCCTTCACGAACGTATCATCGAGACCATCGTAGAGACGGAAGGATATTTCGATAGAGACTTGAACAGCTACAGGGACGCCATCTTTCATCGCTGGCTTGAATTTCCACTGACGAACCGTCTCCACGGCTTTCTCATCGAGTCCCATGCCGAGAGATCGCTTTACCATGATGTCGCGAGGCGTTCCCTTGTTGTCAACGATGAGCCAAAGAACGCACGTTCCCCGGTGTCCCGCGTGGCGGGCCTCTTCCGAGAATTCGGGGTCGGGAGAGTAAATGGCGCGGGGAGGGGTGACACCGTGGCCCGCAACATAAATTTTGTCAGCGGTTTCCTCTGTTTTTGAGTTCGCTGCGGCGATATGGAAGCTTACTGCGACGTTGATTTGGACGGCAACCGGGACGCCATCTTTCATCCCAGGGGTGAATCTCCAACCGCGAACCGCTTCAATGGCCTTCTCATCGAGCCCTCGACCAAGAGACTGTTTTACCGTGATGTCGCGCGGCATTCCCTTGGCGTCAACCACAAGCCAAAGAACGCATGTGCCCTCATATCCCGCCTTGCGAGCCGCTTCCGAGAATTCGAAGCTGGGAGAGTAAGTGGCACGGGGAGGAGTGACGCCTTCGTCGCCCACGCGATAAACTTTGTCAGCGGTTTCCTTTGTGTTTGAGTCCGTGCTTTGGGAAGATGGAGCTTGCGCGTTCATTTGCGCCAACCCAACACACAGGAGAATCACCATCCAGCCGATTGCAAAACTAGTGCTACGCATGATGGAAACAAAGTTCAGCAGAACTCTATGCGATGTATGGCTCGGCTCTACATTCATGAGTAATTCCTCGTGTTGTCATCCTGAGCGAGGCGAAGGACCTGCATTTTCGCGGCAAACTGCAGATCCCTCGCTGCGCTCGGGATGACAAACTACGTTCTGACGCAAACCAACTTCACAAACCACAACTAAAATCGCCACTTCCTTATATCTGTAAAATGTCCAACGATGGCTGCGGCCGCCGCCATCATGGGACTGACGAGGTGCGTGCGCCCGCCTCGGCCCTGGCGGCCTTCGAAATTGCGATTGCTGGTGGAAGCGCAGCGCTCTCCCGGCAGCAGGATATCGGGATTCATGCCGAGACACATGGAGCATCCCGACTCGCGCCATTCAAATCCGGCAGCGAGAAAGATGCGGTGCAACCCTTCCTGCTCGGCCGCGCGCTTGACGGCCTGCGAGCCCGGCACCACCATGGCGCGAACTTTCGAGTGCACATGCTGCCCTTTGGCCACGCGCGCCGCCGCGCGCAGGTCTTCGATGCGCGAATTCGTGCACGACCCGATGAACACGCGATCTATGGCAATGGCTTCGATGGGCATCCCCGGTTCGAGGCCCATGTAGGTGAGGGCCTGCTCGGCAGCGCGACGCTCGGATTCCTCAACAAAACTCTTCAGCTCGGGAACGCGCCCGTCCACAGCGACCACCATTCCGGGACTCGTTCCCCAGGTCACGAAGGGCGCGAGTTTCGCCGCGTCAATTTCGACCACGCGGTCGAACTTTGCCCCAGGATCGCTGGGCAGAGTGCGCCAGTAGGCGACTGCTTCTTCCCAGGATTTTCCTCTTGGCGCGAAGCGGCGTCCGTTGACATAGGCGAACGTCGTCTCGTCGGGCGCGACCATGCCGGCCCGCGCTCCCGCTTCGATGCTCATGTTGCAGAGCGTCATGCGGCCTTCCATGGACAAGGCGCGCACCGCTTCGCCGGCGTACTCGATCACGTATCCGGTGGCGCCATCGGTGCCGATCTGGCCGATAATTCCGAGCGCCAGATCTTTCGCCGTCACGCCCTTGGCCAGCTTTCCGTTGACGCGGATCTGCATGGTCTTCGGCCTTTTCTGCGGCAGGCATTGCGTCGACAGCACGTGCTCCACCCATGAGGTTCCTATGCCTCCCGCCCACGCTCCAAAGGCACCGTGGGTCGAGGTATGGCTGTCGCCGCAGACGATGGTCATTCCGGGCAAGGTGAGGCCGAGTTCCGGGCCGATGACGTGGACGATGCCCTGGTCGGGCGAGTCCACATCGAAGAGGTGAACGCCAAACTCGCGGCAATTTTTCCGCAGGGTTGCGATTTGTTTCGCCGCAATCTCGTCGGCGATGGGAAGGCCGCGCGGAGTGGTCGGGATGTTGTGGTCCACGGTGGCGACCGTGCGCAAGGGCTGGCGGAGACGGCGTCCGTTGACGCGCAAGCCGTCGAAGGCCTGCGGCGAGGTCACTTCATGCACCAGGTGCAGGTCGATATAGATCAGCGCGGGCTCGGTTCCGGGAACGGTGACCAGATGCGCGTCCCAGATTTTCTCAAACAACGTACGAGGAGGCATGTTTAACAGTTTCGCTTAGAGTCGGGCGATAGTTCAAGGGCGCGAGGTTCCGGAAGCGAAAGTTCGTGTCCGTGAAATTCCCGGTTGGCCGCGCATCGCTCCAGCAAAACGCTGCGTTTTTGTTTATGATTCAATGCAGTCTAATCGAGGAATACACCCGATGATTAACGGCAAACGCATTGCCGTCGTCTTACCCGCTTACAATGCGGAAAAAACGCTGGAAGCGACGGTGCGGGAATTGCCCGAGCTGGTCGATATCCGCATTCTGGTGGACGACCACAGCACCGACCGTACGGTCGAAGTCGCGCAGCGGCTGGGATTGCAGTCGTTCGTGCACAACCGCAACTACGGTTACGGACGCAATCAGCAAACCTGCTATCGCGAAGCTCTGGCCGCGGGCGCCGACGTGGTCATCATGGTGCATCCCGACTATCAGTACACTCCGCTGCTGGTCACGGCGATGGCGAGCATGGTCGCTTACGGCGTCTATGACGTCGTTCTTGGCTCGCGCATCATCGGCGGCACGGCGTTACGCGGAGGCATGCCGCTTTATAAATACATCGCGAACCGCCTGCTCACAGCGTTTGAGAACCTGTTCCTGCGGGTCAAGCTGTCGGAGTATCACACCGGCTATCGCGCCTTCAGCCGCGAGGTGCTCGCCCGGCTGCCGCTCGGGGAAAACAGCGACGATTTCGTTTTCGACAACCAGATGCTCGCTCAATGCGTTTATTTCGGGTTCCGCATCGGCGAAGTTTCCTGCCCGACGAAATATTTTGCGGAAGCTTCGTCCATTAATTTCCGGCGCAGCGTGCAATACGGACTGGGCGTGCTCGGTACGACTCTGCGATTCGCTTTGCAGCGAGCCGGCATCGGCCGCAGCCCCATTTTCAGCGAGAGCGGACGTAAGCTCGATTCCGGCGATGCCACGCATTACGTCCGGGAGTAAGGGAAGATGCGCCTCAGCCCAGCGGCGCGGTAGAGGCGCCCGAGCAGGCGAAGATAGTCCAGGCCTTCCCTGATGCCGGCCTTGCTGCGGCCCGCGTGGCGCAGGCCGAAAGAAAAGGGGACCTCGATGACAGAGTGGACGTTTCCCCGCACCAGGATTTCCAGAAGGATCTTGAACCCCTGGGTTTCGAGTTGGACATCTCGAATGCAGTCCCGGCGCACCAGAAAGAAGCCGGACATCGGGTCTTGGACGTGGATGGCGGGTTTCTGGATGGGCCAGGTCAGCCAAATGGCCAGCCGCGACAACGCATAGCGCAGCGGATTCCAGTGGCGGAGGCTGCCGGGTTCGGCGTAGCGGCTGGCCAGAGCGAGATCGGCCCCCGCGTCGATCGCTTTCCAAAGCTGCGGCAAAAGCTCAGGAGGATGCTGGAAGTCGGCGTCAATGACGCCGACGACGCCGGCTGAGCTGTGCTCCCAGCCGTGGACGACCGCTCCACCCAACCCGCGCGCATCGGTGCGTACCAGGAGTCGCACGCGGGGATCGGCGCCCGAGATTTTTCGCACCACCTCGGCGGTCCCGTCCTGGCTGTCGTCGTCCACTATAATAATTTCGTAGGGAATATCGAGTGGATCGAGACTGGATCGAATGCGCTCGAGGATCCGCTCGATGTTCGCCGCCTCGTGAAGCGTCGGCACAACCAAGGCGAGCTTCGCCGGCCCCTTCGCCGCAGCCAGAGGAACATGTTCCATGTCACTAGCCGATGGGGACCACGGTCCCATAGTTAGCCGCGCTCCGTTCTGCAATCGACATCCCAACGATTCTATAAGGATCGGGGCATGAAATACGTGCCTGCGGCCAAAACCGCGACGATTCTTGTGGGGCTGGCCCTATTCGCCATGCTGGTGCAAGGCTACCACCCGGGAGCGGAGGACGATGGCGTCTATCTTGCAGCGATCAAGAAAGACCTGAATCCGGCGCTTTATCCCCACGATGCCGACTTTTTTCGAGTGCAGCTCCAGGCCACAATCTTCGACAAAGTGATTGCCGGTTCGATTCGTCTCACCCATTTATCCCATCTATACCATCTATCCGTCGGAGTAACGATTCTACTGTGGCAGTTCGCGTCTGTCGTCCTGATCTTGTGGGGATGCTTGCGGATTGCGCGCCGGGTTTTCGTGGAGACGCATGCGCAATGGGCGGCGGTGGCATTCGTGGCCGCGTTGCTTACGCTCCCTGTTGCGGGTACCGCGCTCTACCTTGACGATCAGTATCTTCATCCACGGGCCCTGGCCACGGCCGCGATACTGGCAGCGGTGGTGGCTGTTCTGGATCGGCGGCGCATTCTGGCCGGGTGCTTGCTTTCACTGGCCTTTGTAATTCATCCGCTCATGGCTGCCTTCGGCATTTCTTATTGTATTTTTCTTTCGTGGCGCCGCACGGCAGAGCCGTCCAAGTTTTTAGTTGCGGCCATGCTTCCGTTGGGATGGATTTTCCAGCCCACCTCCCCAGCCTGGCGTCAAGCCGCCGTTACGCGCGATTATTACTTCCTCGGGCGCTGGCAATGGTACGAATGGCTGGGGGCGATCGCCCCGTTGTTTTTGTTGTGGTGGATTTACCGGCTAGGGCGGAAGAGCGGTTCCATCGTCCAGGCGCGGATGGCTTCAAGGCTCGTGTGGTTTGGTGTTTTTCAATTTGCCGTTGCCGTGGCCATCATGCTTCCCCCCAGCCTTGACAGGTTGAAACCGTTTCAACCCATGCGTTTTCTGCACCTGCTCTACTTGTTGTTCTGTCTGCTGGCCGGGGGACTCATTGGGCAGAGAATTTTGGGGAGGCATGCCTACCGCTGGCTGCTTTTGTTTGTTCCACTGGCGGCGGGGATGTTCTGGGCGCAGCGTCAGACGTTTCCCGCCTCGCCGCATCTGGAATGGCCCGGCGCAAAACCCGGAAACTCTTGGGTCGAGGCTTTCGACTGGGTCCGCGAGAACACGCCGGTTGATAGTTTGTTTGCGTTGGACCCTTATTACATGAAGCTGCCGGGAGAGGATTTCCATAGCTTTCGCGCTCTGGCGGAGCGCAGCGCGCTGGCCGATTACGTAAAGGACCCATCGGTGGCGACCCAGGTTCCCAGTTTGGCGGTGCGGTGGAAAGAAGAAGTGGACGCTCAAAAAGATTGGGGGAATTTTCAAGTCAAGGATTTTCAGCGGCTGAAGTCGCGGTTTGGAGTGAGTTGGGTCGTGCTGGTTTCTCCGGGCGTGCAGGGAATGGATTGCCCCTTCCAGAATAATGCCGTGCGAGTGTGCCGCATCCCGGATGCGGATTAGTCTGAAGCCATTTCCGTTTGCGGCTTCCGATGTCTCTGCTGCAGCCACGCGGTCACGGCATAGACGGCGAGAATGACAAAGAAGGGATCCGCCGGCCGCCGGTAGAAATCCTCCTCATGGGTCACGTAGTAAACCAACGGAAAGCAAAACAGCGCGATGGCGTAGGGAACCACGGCCGCGCCGAAGGTTCGCCAACCCGTCCACAAGCCCCAGAGCGCTAATGCGCTCAGCGTGACGTTAAAAAAGATCGCCGGAATGTCGTATGGTTCTTGTTGCAGATAATCCCGACTCAAGCTCCAATAGTTGGTCCACAGGTAAATGACGCGGCGCACCGAAGTCCAGAGGAACAGTCCTTTGTGGCTTGAGATGAACGCCATGGCCTGCCGCTGCTTGTGTTCCATGTAGCGCGCTTCACCCAGGCGGACGTATTCCTGCCATTCTTGTTCGTTGTGCTCGGGATGCAAGTACCGGGCGGTAAAATGCGAAGTGTCGCCGTTGTTGCCGATGTAGAGTTCAACCCCGAAGTTGCCGCGAAACGGGACGAATTTATGGAAAGCGCGGTAGTTTCGTACAAACCAGGGCAAGACCACAACCACAAAAGCCAACGCCGCCCCCAGAGCGGGCCGGAGCCAGTGGTTCCTGCGCAGCCAGGTGCGGTAGCACATCCACAGTCCGAGGGGCGGCAAGACAGTCAACACGACGGGGTCGTTCATGGCTGCAACGCCGCCCAACAACCCGAACTTGATCCACGTCCAAATTTGTGTGGAGTCCTCAAGCTGCAGACCTGCGAGAAACGCGACCGGCAGCAGCAAGGTAGTCAAGGTAGTCGGCCAGATGTGCGACGCCGAGAAAAAAATTGCATACGGGAAGAAGGCCCACGCCCATCCAGCGCGCCAGGCGGTCTTCTCCCCGAAACTGCGGCGAGCGATGAAGAACACCGGCAGGCAGGTGAGCGCCGAGAACAGGCAGTTCAGCGACAGAATGCAGATCGCAGATCCCCTGGAGAAAACGCCGAAAACGCGAAACACAAGCGCCAGCAGGCAAGGATAGATCGGCGTCTGCCAGGCGGTGGGGCCGGTCTCGGCGAACATCGGACTGCTGAGCCCTTTTCCCTCAACCAGCGAGCGCGCGATATGTCCTGTTTCTCCGCCGAAAAACCAGTGGTCGCGCTCCGGATTCAGGTGCTCCGGATACAGAACGCCCATGACCACCAGCCGTAGCGCCAGGGCGACCAGCACCATACGCAGCAGCCGGAGCGACTGGGGCCGGGAACGCGTTTCGACGGCGACCATAATACGCCTCCAATAAATTTCGCTGGTTTGCAACTGGAGCGGCAAGTACCGTGCGAGAATAACATAGTCGGAAAGCATCGGTTGAAGGGCCGTAGCGCGCCCTCGCCGATGCGATGAACGAAAATTTTACGATCCCTCTTATGAGCAGACGGCCCACCCTGGCAACGGGCGAGATCTTCAACTTTGCCTACGAAACGTTCATGATCAACAAAGTTCGTTTCGCGCTGACCTCGCTCGGCATCGTCATCGGCACTGCTTCACTGATTCTGGTGGTCACCATCGGGCTTACGGGACAACAATTCATCCTGAGCTTGATTCAGGGCATTGGCGCCAACCTGATTTATGCCAGCTACGCCGGCGGAGCGCAGCGCATCACGGCGGAGGCGCTCGATGAGTTGACCACCGACGACGTTTCCGCGGTGCGCGAGCAGGTGCCGTCGGTGGTGGCCGCATCTCCGTTTGTGACGCTCACCGACCGCATCAGCGTGGGCAACGGCAAGGAGCAGGAGATTCTGGTGCTGGGCGTGTTCCCGGAATACCGCCAGGTGCGGAACCTGGTGTTGCCGGCGGGCCGCTTCTTTGACGTGGGGGACTCGCAAGCCCACAACAAGGTCGGCGTGGTCACGGAGAAGCTGGCGGTGAAGCTGTACGGCAGGCCGGAAAACGCGGTGGGCCAGGTGATCAAGCTGAGCGGCCTCCCGTTCACGGTAATCGGTGTGTTCAAGGAGGGCGTGGAGACGTTTGGGGAGACCGAGGTGGAAGAGTACACCATGGCCATTCCCTATTCGGTGAGCCGGTTTTTCCTGCCCTCCAATGCGGTACGGCAGATCTACTTCACGGTGGCGAGCCTGGATGAAGTCCCTGCGACAACGGCCCAAATCAAGCGCGTCCTGCAGTCGCGGCACCGGCCCGAGTCGATTTACAACGTCGAGAACATGACCCAACTGGTGAGCATGGGCGACAAGGTCTCGTACATTCTGACGATGGTGCTGTTGCTGATTGCGGCGGTGGTGTTGCTGGTCAGCGGCATCGGCATCATGAACATCATGCTCGCCACCGTCAGCGCCCGCACCCGCGAGATTGGCATTCGCAAAGCGGTGGGCGCCACCAAACGCGAGATTCGCCTCCAGTTCCTCTCCGAGGCCATCCTTATCTCCGTTATCGGCGGCCTTGCCGGCATCGTCATCGGACTTGCCATCCCCTATTCCGTCCACTTCTTCACTCCCTATAAAATCCCCATATCCGGACTCTCCGCCATCATTGCCATTGCCGTCTCGTCGCTGGTCGGCATCCTGTTCGGCACGCTTCCCGCGATCCGCGCCTCGCAGCTCGATCCCGTGGAAAGCCTCCGCTACGAATAGAGCTATCGGGTCATCGGCTCATCGAAAGTCAAGGGCCTTTGAACTTCAATGGCCCGATGACCAGATGAGCCGATCACCCGATAGCTCCTCAACTGTCGTAAAATCAGAAGTCGGCGATTGCCTAGCTTCGTGGGCGGACCATGCTATCGAACCCAGCATCGAACTCAGCCGGCGGCCGCAGCCGCGCCGTGGTCCTGCTCAGCGGCGGCATGGATTCGTGTGTGTGCGCGGCCTTGGCGGCGCGCGACCACCGGGCGGCTGCCGTCCACGTCAGCTATGGCCAGCGCACCGAAACCCGCGAACGGCGGGCCTTTGAGAGAATCTGCGACCGCCTGGAGATTCGCGACCGGTTGCTGGTGCGCAATGAAGCGCTGCGGGCGATCGGGGGATCGGCGCTCACCGACCCGGGCATTGCCGTTCCCGAAGCGCAAATGATCGGCGCCGGCGTCCCCGTCGGCGTTCCTATCGGCGTTCCTGTCACCTATGTCCCTTTCCGCAACGCCCATTTGCTCGCCGTTGCCGTCAGTTGGGCGGAAGTGCTGGGGGCGGAAAAGGTCTACATTGGGGCCGTGGAACAGGATAGTTCCGGGTATCCCGACTGCCGGCCGGAGTATTATCGGGCGTTCAATGAGGTGGTGAAAGCGGGCACGAAAGACGGGACCATCCGGGTGGCGACGCCGCTGATTGCGATGCGCAAACATCAGATTGTGACGCTTGGACTTGAACTCGGTGCCCCCTTCGATTTAACGTGGTCATGTTATCAAAGCGAAGATAGGGCCTGCGGGGTGTGCGACAGTTGTGTGCTCCGCCGGCGCGCGTTTCACGAAGCGGGCGCGGAAGATCCGATTCCGTACGCGGAAGCCGCCGTACGCTCGAACTGGAAGTGATATCACAAACGTCTAAATTCAGATCTATTGCCGGGAGGCTAAATCATGAGGAAATATTTCATCCTTCTCCTGTTGTCCGTTCTCGCCGTAGGGCTGTGCGCTCCGCTCGCCTCGGCGCAGTCCACGGGCAGCGTGTCGGGAGTCTGCAAAGATACCGAGGGGAAACCGATCGTTCAGGCCGAAGTGGAGTGGTTTGGGACCGAAACGGGCCGCAAGTACACCCTCAAAACCAACAACAAGGGCGAGTATTTTTCGCTTGGTGTCGTCCCCGGCAAGTACAACGTGAAGCTCAGCAAGGACGGCAAGGAACTCTTTCACCTCAACGGCGTCCAGGTGGACCTCGACGAAGTGAAGCAGGACTTCGACCTGAGGAAAGAAATGACGAACGCAGCCCAGGCCCAGGGAATGACCCCGGAACAGGCCAAAGCGAAGGCCGAGGCCGCCGAGAAAGCGGCGAAGGAAAACAAAACCATTGGTACGCTCAACGAAAGACTCCGCGCCGCCAATGCCTCGATCGAAGCCGGGGACTACGAGACCGCAATTGCCACGCTGAATGATGCCAACCAGTTGGACAACACCCGCGATCCGATCTGGGCCTCGCTGGCAGACGCGTACCGACTCTCGGGGCCCAAGCAGACCGATCCCGCCGAAAAACAGAAACGCTTCGAGATGGCCGTCACCAGTTACCAGAAGGCCATTGAACTGCGCGGCGCCTCTGAATCGGCAAAGAAAGATCCCGACAATAATAAGAAGATGGCAGGCTACTATAACAACCTTGCCGATGCTTGTGCGAAGGCCCTCAAGACCGACGACGCCATAACCAGCTATAACAAGGCGATCGAACTCGATCCGGCGCACCTGTCGATGTACCTGTTCAACGAGGGCGCCGTCCTCACCAATGCGGGCAAAGCCGATGAGGCGATTGCGATATGGGACAAAGTGATTGCCGCCGATCCGACCAAGGCCAACGCCTACTACCAGAAAGGCGTGAACTTGATTGCCAAGGAAACCACAGACAAGGACGGCAAAGTTGTGGCACCTCCAGGTACGGCGGAGGCCTTCCAGAAGTATCTTGAGCTGGCCCCCAATGGTCAGTTCGCTGATGCTGCCAAGGAATTACTTGCGAGCATCGGCGCGACCATAGAAACCGGCTTCGGAAAGAAGAAGCCGCCGAAGAAATAGCTTAACCCGGTTCCCAGTTCTCAGTTCCCAGTTCTCAGTTAAGACCGTCGCGTGGTTTTTCTGAGAACTGAGAACTGGGAACTGGGAACTGTTTTTTAGGTTACCGAGGTCCATGGCCTAGTTGTTCTTCGCTCTTCCCCACATCCGCGCTACATTCATTACATAGGTTCCCCGGCTTCGCGACGTTTTCCCCCTGCGGCGTTAATACCGGTGACTGGGAGTTCATGAAATGGCTGCACCGGGAAATTCCCCGATTGCGATTGCCTTCGACGGCATCAGCGGAACGGGCTCGATTCCGACGCCGGTCCTGCTGGCCGGCATGTTGCGCGCCTCGGAGAAGGTCAGCGACCTGATTTTTTCGCCGGGGCGTTCGCCCCAGGTCGAAATCCACGGCCAACTCACGGCGGTCGAAATCCCCGGGAGCGGCGTGCTTTCGGCGGACGACACGCGCCGCATCGCCGCCGATCTGATCGGCACCAATCAGCAGGCCATCAATACGCTTCGCGAACAGGGTTCCTGCGACGTTTCCTACGGCTTGCCGGGCATGGCCCGCTTCCGCGTCAACGTTTTTATCCAGCGCGGAAGTTGCGCGATTGTCATGCGCGTCATTCCAACCGTCATTCCGACGTTCCAGTCGCTCCACCTGCCGGCGCAGTTGGAAGAGGCTGCCAAGGTCCGCAACGGCATGATCCTGGTGACCGGAGGGACGGGGTCGGGGAAGTCTTCGACCCTGGCCGCCTTGATTGACCGCATCAATAGCGAACATTGCTATCACGTGCTGACGATTGAAGACCCGATTGAGTTCCTGCACCGGCACAAGAAATCTACCGTGCACCAGCGCGAGTTGCACAGCGACGCGCCGAATTTTACGCTGGCCCTGCGGGCTGCGTTGCGCCAGGCGCCGCGGGTGATTATGGTGGGCGAAGCGCGCGACCGGGAAACGCTTGAAATCCTGCTCGAAGCCGCGGAAAACGGACACCTGGTTCTTTCCAGCATGAACACGGTCGACAGCTCGAAGACGGTCGAGCGCATCGTAGGCGCGTTCGGCACGAGCGAACAGCACTCGGTGCGAGAGCGTCTCGCCAAAACTTTTCGCTTCATCATTGCCCAGAGGTTGATCCCGCGCAGCGATGGCGGCGATCGCGTGCCGGCGGTCGAGATTTTGAAATCCAACTCGCGCACTCGCGATTGCGTTGAGCAAGGCGAGCGCCCCGGCCGCACCCTGCTCGACGCCATCAAAGCCAGCGAGAACGAGGGCATGCAGCATTTCGATTGCGAGATCGCGAAACTTGTTCAGTCGGGCCTGGTGGACCTGGAAACCGTGCTTTGTTTCGCCAGCAATGCGACCGTATTGGGACAGGAACTGGCGCGGTGAAATAGTTCTCAGTTCTCAGTTCCCGGTTCTCAGTTCTCAGAAAACATATTGCCGGTCGCTTCTCTTAGCTCGTCCATGCCAGAGCAAAATCTGACGGCGTATGATTCTTGCATGTCTTCTTCCTTCGTCCATTCTTCTTCTTCAGTGCCCGCGACTCGAGGGGTGAGTTTTGAAGAGGCGCGGCACACGGTCGAGCGGCATGCAGCCGGCGTCTGTCCAGGAGACGCGGAAACTGTAGACCTGTTGGCGGGGTTGGGCCGTGTGCTGGCGGAGGGAATCGTCGCCGACCGCGACTTTCCACCTTTTGATCGAGCGACTCGGGATGGCTACGCGGTGCGGGCGGCCGACTTGGCCGAGGTCCCGGCGCGTTTGGAAGTCGTGGGCGAAGTGAAGGCGGGCGGCTGGCCGGAGCCGGGAGTGTGCTCGGTCGGGCTCGGACAGGCGGTCGAGATCATGACCGGGGCTCCGCTGCCGGCGGGGGCGGACGCGGTGGTGATGGTGGAGCATACTTCGGTCGGACAATGCTCCCACCCTAACGTCGCAAAAGACGCGACGTTAGGATGGGGCACCCTAACCGGAAGATTTGTCGACATACAGCGCGGCGTGAGCGTCGGTGAGAACTTTGTGCCGCGCGGGGCGGAAGCGCGCGCGGGACACGTGCTGCAGGATCGAGGACGCCGGTTGGACCATGCGGCCATCGCCATTGCCGCGGCCGTCGGCAAGAGCCGCGTGCAGGTTTTCCGCAAGCCGCGCGTGGCCGTGCTTTCGACGGGCGACGAAGTCGTGGACGTTGCAGCAACGCCGGGGCCGGCGCAGATTCGTAATTCAAATTCGTATTCTCTGGCGGCGCAGGTCCAGAATGCGGGCGGAGAGCCAGTGCGGCTCGCGATCGCTCCGGACGAGCCTCGGCGGCTGCGGAGCAGGATCGAAGAAGCTTGGGATGCAGAAGGGTTGGCGTGCGATATCCTGTTGCTGACCGGCGGCGTCTCCATGGGGAAGTACGATCTGGTGGAGCAGGTTCTCGGGGAACTGAAGGCGGAGTTTCATTTTACGAGAGTAGAGATTCAGCCGGGGCGGCCGACAGTGTTCGGCTCGTGTAGCGCGGACGCCCCCGCCCGCGCTGACGGCGAGGTCGCTGTGGGCGCGCGGGCGAGGGCGCCCGCGTCACACAGGAAGTACTTTTTTGGGCTGCCGGGGAACCCGGTGTCCACGATGGTGACTTTCGAATTGTTCGCTCGGCCAATGATCGAAGCGCTGGCAGGAATGACGCCACAGCCACTGATTTTTCTGCGCGCGCGGCTGAAATCGGAGATCCGAACGAAAACGGGGCTGACGAGATTTCTTCCGGCAGTGCTTTCAGGAGAGTTTGAGAATGCGGTGGTGGAACTGGCGCGGTGGCACGGGTCCGGCGACATCGCCGCGCTGGCTCGGGCGAATTGTTATGTCGTGATTCCCCCGGAGTGCGACCTCGTCGGCGCGGGAGAATGGGTGCCGTTGTTAGTGCGCTGAAGACGCAGCTTCTCAGGGCGTGTACGATAAGCTGTTGGCGATGCCAAAAAAACTTTCTCAGCTTTCGCACTACGACGCGGAGGGTCAGGCCCGAATGGTGGATGTGTCCGCGAAGCCGCGAACGGCGCGGGAGGCCGAAGCAAGCGCGTTCGTTCGGATGACGCCGGAAGTGTTGCGGGCGCTGCCCGACAATCCCAAAGGCGATCCGCTCGAAGTAGCGCGGACCGCCGGAATCATGGCGGCGAAGCGCACGGCGGAGTTGATTCCGCTATGCCATCCCGTGCCGCTGTCGCACATTGCCGTGACCTTGCGCGTGTGCGAGAATGGCGTGTCCATTGCCACGAAAGTAAAGACGACGGCCGAGACGGGCGTGGAGATGGAGGCGCTGGTCGCGGCCAGCGTGGCCGCCTTGACCGTGTACGACATGTGCAAGGCGCTCGATAAGGGCATCGAAATCCGGGAAGTTGCGCTCGAGCGGAAGTCGGGCGGCAAGAGCGGAGACTACCGGAGAAGCGCAAAGCGGAAATAATTTTCTATTTATGGCGAGCGACGTAAAAATTCTGCTGGTGGACGACAATCCGATGGTGCTGGGTATGCTGCAACAAGCCCTGTCGGCGATGGGCAAGGTCACGGTCGCGACCGACGCAGCCGATGCCCTGCTGAAGGCGGTCGAAGACGTGCCCGATGTGTTGATCTGCGACTATCGCATGCCGGGCATGGATGGCCGGCAGTTGCTCGAAAAACTGAAAGCCAGGCCGGGCACCGCGGGGATCGCCGTGATCCTGATGGCCAGCAAGGCCGACATCAGCGAGCGGCTGTCGTTGCAGGACCCGATCGAAGACTACCTGGAAAAACCGTTTTTTCTGAAAGACGCCGTCCACAAAATCAAGCGCGTGGTGGACCGGATTGCTTTGGAGAAACTGAGCAAGGCGGAGTCCGCCGACGGCGTGTTGCGCGGCAGCCTTACCCAGATGAACGTGATCGACCTGGTGCAATCGCTGGAAATGGGCCGCAAGAGTTGTCTGCTGACCATGACCAATGGCGACGACAAATGCGAAATCTACTTCAACCAGGGCCAGGCCAAGCACGCGGCTTATGGCCCGGTTACGGGTGACGCGGCGGTTTTCAAAGTGCTGCGCTGGACGGAAGGAAACTTCCAGATTGATTTCAACGGCAAGTCGGACCTGGAAACGACGACCCTGAATACGCAGGGCTTGTTGATGGAAGGCTTGCGGCTGTTGGACGAGGCGCAGCGCGACGCGGCGGCTGAGGGTGAAGATGTCCTCCTCGACACCTGATGCCTCAACCCTCGATCACCGAAGCGCGGCAGTCCTGACGGTCAGCGATTCGTGTTCACGCGGAGAAAAAGTGGATCTCTCTGGTCCGGCGGTGGCGGAAGCGCTGGGGCGGCGAGATTTTCAAGTGGTGGCGCGCAGTGTAGTCGCCGATGAGCGCGCCGCGATCCAGGAAAAACTGGTTGATTTGTGCGCATCGGCCCGGCTGGTGGTGACCACGGGCGGGACGGGAATCGCTCCGCGGGACGTGACCCCGGAAGCCACGCGCGCCGTGTCGGAGCGCCTAGTGGAAGGGATCGCGGAGCGAATGCGCTCCGAGGGCGCGCGTAAGACGCGCTTTGCAGCGCTGAGCCGCGCCGTGTGCGGCATCCGGGGAACCAGCCTGATCTTGAATTTGCCGGGTAGTCCAACGGGTGCGGTCGAGTCGCTGGAAGCGGTAATGGATTTGCTGCCGCATGCGCTGGAATTAATTGCGGGAAAGACGGAGCATGAGTAGCGAACGACTGCTCTCCACTTCTCACATAAACTAGGCAAACTCATTTGACCAAGATCAAACATTTTCTTCATGCTTACGGCGGTTGGATCACCCACATCCTTGCGCCTTTGGGGCCGTGGGGGATGCTGGCGTTTGCGGCGGTGGATGGCTCGTTCCTGGGCATGCCGCTGGATGCGATTTTTGTGGGCTACGTCTATGCCCATCCTTCACAGTTCCTGCTCTACGTGCTGCTTGGTTCGGCCGGGTCGGCGCTGGGAAGCATCGTGATCTACGTCATCGGGTACACCGGTGGCGAGGTGCTGTTGCGCAAACGGCTTTCGCCGGAACGGTTCGAGAAGATCCACGAATCCTTCGACCGGCATGAATTCTGGGCGCTGATGTTCCCGTCGATGTTGCCGCCGCCCGCGCCCTTCAAGATTGTGGTGCTGGCAGCGGCCGGCTTTGAGATGAATATCTGGCGTTTTCTGCTGGCGATTTTTGCGGGACGGTTCGTGCGCTTCATGATTGAAGCGCTGCTGACGCTCTGGTTCGGCCCGCAGATCGTGACGCTGACGGGAAACCTTTTCAAGCACCACTTCTGGTGGATTGTGGCGGGAGTGGGAGCGTTGCTGGTGGCGTGGCTCGTCTGGCGGCGGGCGAAGCAGCAGAAAAGCATCGTGTAGGGACAGCCGCCCTCGGCCAGGACGGGGCAGAGCCCCGTCCCCACACGTTCACTTCCAACTGCTAAGCCGATGCTGTCCCTTGCGGCTTGCTCACGGAGCGGACTAATGCCGTCGCGAGTGCTGGCAATCCAAACATAGCCGCGGTGAACAGCATGTCGCCGGCGATTCCGCGGCGGAAGAACGGCAGACCGGCTGCGTAGCAGGTCACGAGACCGGCAAGCGTTTTCGGATACATGGCCCAGCACGCCCAGACGGCGAAATTGCTGACCACGAAAAATGAGATGGAACTGGCGAGCGCCGCTCCGCCAACCCGCAGCCAGTTGGAGTTCTCCCTCAGTTGGCTGCCCAGCCACAGAATCGCCGCATACCACGCCCAAGTCACGAAATGGTCCCAGGTGAGAGGATACGCGTAAACGATCTTGGTCAGGATGACGTCGGACGCAACCAGCAGCGCCAGTGGCGCAAACAATTGCCGCTTCGGACCACGCGCGCCAAAGTAGAGCAGCGCCGCCGCTACCGGAGTGAAGGCCAGAGGGTGGGGCATGAAGCGCACCGCCACCGCAAAAAGAACAAACAGATAAGCCAGCATCTTCCACCTCTTTGGGAGTCAATATTGGGAGTCAATTAGATTGTTGCTCGAAGCCTGCCATCGGTCAAGCGCGGGATGAAATTAGACTGAAACTCTGAGCCCTCGAAGCCCGGAAACTCTGAAACTTGGCCTTCCGCCAAACCAGAATCCGGTATCATATACATACATCCTTCCCGGAGGGGCAATGGCAGTTCCCGTATCCCAGATGTGGACAGTGGCCACCTACGTCCTGCGCCAGAAACTGGCCGGACGCAAGCGCTATCCGCTCGTGCTCATGCTCGAGCCGCTGTTCCGCTGCAATCTGGCGTGTGCCGGATGCGGCAAAATCCAGTATCCCGCCCACATCCTGAAAACAGATCTCTCGCCCGAAGACTGCTTCAAAGCGGTCGATGAGTGCGGAGCGCCCATGGTTTCGATCCCGGGTGGCGAGCCGCTGATGCATCCGCGGATCGCCGAAATCGTGGACGGCCTGGTAGCGCGCAAAAAATATGTCTATCTCTGCACCAACGCGCTGCTGCTGAAAGAAAAGCTGCATCTGTTCAAGCCCAGCAAGTACTTGAGCTTCTCCGTCCATGTGGATGGCCAGAAAGAGCACCACGATTTTTCCGTTTGCCGCGAAGGTGGATACGAGATTGCTCTCGACGGCATCCACGCGGCCGTCAAAGCCGGCTTCCGCGTGACCACCAACACAACTTTGTTCGATGGCGCCGACCCCAAGAGCGCGCGCCGGTTCTTCGACGAAATGATGGACGCCGGCGTCGAGAGCATGATGGTCTCGCCCGGATATTCTTACGACAAGGCGCCCGACCAGAAACATTTCATGGGACGCGCCCGCACTCGCCGCCTCTTCCGCGCCATGCTTTCCAACCGCAAGAAGACCTGGCGTTTCAATCAGTCGCCGCTCTTCCTCGAATACCTGATGGGCAAGCGCGATTACAAATGCACGGCCTGGGGCATGCCGACCTACAACATCTTCGGCTGGCAAAAACCCTGTTACCTGTTGCAGGACGGCTATGCCGATTCGTTCCAGGAGTTGATGGAAACAACCCAGTGGGCGAACTACGGCACCGAGTCGGGCAATCCGCAGTGCGCCAACTGCATGGTGCATTGCGGTTACGAAACCACTTCGGTGGACGACATGTTCGGCTCCCTGCGCGGATTTGTGGACGCGGTGAAGGCGACTTTCTCGCTCTATCCCGACCCCGAGGCGCTCGCCGATCTCGATCGCGATGTGCGCCCGGTGCATTCCTTCAATCCGCTGGTGCAGATCGACGACCAACTCGATGCCCCAATCGAAGCGAACGCCGCTGCTCCACAAGCGCAAGCCGAGGCGAGCCGCGTATGAGCGGACGGGAACATGGCCACGATCCCGCGCTGCCCCACCGCGCGCAGGCCGTAGCTTCCGGCGCGCAAGCCACCGACGACCTCGAAGTCGTTCCCGGATTCGAACGCGAAAATCTCCAGGGATGGATTCCGCAACTTGCCAGCGAAGCCGATGTGCGCGCGGTCATTGAAAAAGCCTTCGACTATCGCGGCGACGTGACCATCACCCGAACCAATGGCTCCGATATCACCGGGTATCTTTTCGACCGCCGCATCGGTCCGACGCTGGCGGACTCCGAAGTGCGTCTGATGCTAGCGACAGGCAGCGAACGGCCAGCCATCTCGTATTCCGAAATCGCCAGCATCGCCTTCACCGGACGCGACACCGCCGCCGGCAAGAGCTACGAAGCCTGGGTAAAAAAATATTGGGAAAAACGCGCTCAAGGCGAAAAGAACATTTCTCTCGAGCCCGAAAAACTGGAGTAGCCGCTGCCCACGCCTATGTGATTACGGTCACGGCGAGCAGGCACACACCTCGGTAAACTTATACTCATGACGACGAACTCACCTATCAAGAACGATCGTGTAGCGTGGCTGCAAGGACCTTCACCAGATGGCAAAGTAAAGTGCTCAGCCGTTCCCGCTGCGCGCAAGAATCCCTGGCGGCTGATCCTGCTGGGGGCGCCGGGCGTGGGCAAAGGCACGCAAGCCGAACTTCTGACCGAGCGTCTGGGCGCATGCCACCTCTCCACCGGGGACGTATTTCGCGCCGCCGGAAAGCTGCGCGAATCCGATCAATCTCCCGCGATCAAGGCCGCGCTGGAATATATGCGCCGCGGCGATCTCGTGCCCGACTCCACCGTGTGGGAAATGGTGCGCGAGCGGAAAGACTGCCTCCTCGATTGCGGCGGCTTCATCCTCGACGGATTTCCGCGCACCCTCGGCCAAGCCGAGTCCCTGAAAGATTTGATGGAACAAGAGAAGATTTCGCTGAGCGCCGTGGTGAACTACGAACTGCCGCTTGACGAGATTGTCCGCCGCCTGAGCGGCCGCCGCACGTGTGAAAAATGCAAGTCGGTGTTCCATGTTACAGAAAGGCCGCCCAAGGTCGAGGGTGTATGCGATCGCTGTGGCGGACGGCTTTTTCAGCGTGAAGACGACCGGCCCGAGTCCATCGCCGTGCGTTTGCAAGCCTACGAACGAAGCACCGCCCCTCTCATCCAGTTCTACAAAAATCTCGGTCTGCTCATGCCGATCGTTGCCAAGGGATCTCCCGAAGAGATACTGGCGCGAACCATGGCGGAACTGGACAAACTGGAACCGCGATAGATCCTCCGCGCGACCGATAAAAACAAGCTGGAGGCGTGCCCCGGGCCAGGGCACCCGCCTTTATTTTTTTCCACCGAGAAAATATTTGTGTCGGCCATTGATTCGGGTACACTAGCAAACATTCCTATTTTCCAAGGACTATTACAATGCTGCTAAAGAACCGCCTTTTCACTCCCGGACCCACACCTTTACTGCCTGCCGCACAGACCGCCATGGCCTCGTTTGCCATGCACCATCGCACCGCCGATTTCCGCTCGCTGTTTTCGCGCGTCTTGACCGATATGCAAGACTTTATCGGCACCAAAAACGACGTGCTCGTGCTGGCTTGCTCCGGCACCGGAGTCATGGAAGGCTCGGTCTCGAACCTGACCTCGCCCGGCGACAAGGTGCTGGTGCTGACCGCCGGAAAATTCGGCGAACGCTGGCGCGACCTCGCCAAGGCCTTTGGCTGCGCGGTCGAACTGATCACGGCGCCCTACGGCGAGACGTTTTCGCTCGACGAGGTGCGCCAGAAATTGACGCCCGACGTGCGCGCCGTCTATGTGCAGGCGACGGAAAGTTCCACCGGCGCGCGTCATGACATACACGCGATCTCGAAGCTGGTCCGGGCCCAGGGCGACGACACTTTGCTCGTCGTCGATGCCATCACTGGCCTGGGAACGACCCACTTCGACGTGGATATGTGGGGAATCGACGCGATCATTGGCGGCTCGCAGAAGGCGCTGATGATTCCTCCCGGCCTGGCTTACGCGGCCTTCAGCGAACGCGCCTGGAAGCGCATGGAGAGTACTAAGTCTCCGCGCTACTATTTCGACTTCCGCAAGGAGCGCAAGAACGCGGCCAAGGGCGAGTCGGCCTACACGCCCGCGACTTCGCTGTTTGCCGCGATGGGTGCGGCGTTGGATTTCGTCCGCCAGATGGGTGGCGGCGACCTGGTCGCTGGACGCAAGGCTCTCGTCAATAACGCCGAACTGGCTGCCGAGATGACCCGCGCCGGAGCCAAGGCGCTGGGGCTGACTCTGTTTGCTCCATCCTGCCCGGCGGCGGCGCTCACCGCCATCAACGCCCCCGCCGGGCTCGATTCCGGCGCCATCGTGAAGGAGTTCCGCGAGTCCTTCTCGGCGGTTGTGGCCAATGGCCAGGGCGACATGAAGGGCAAGCTGTTCCGCATCGCCCACATTGGCTACTACGATTATCTGGACACGATCGGCATATTGGGCGCGCTCGAGCACGTCCTCACCCGCGTTACGGGGAAGCCGGTGCAATATGGAATGGCCGTGCGCGCCGCCCAGGAAGTCTATGCCCGGAGCCAGGCGGAGCTAAAGTAGCCGAAGCGTTGTGGAGGGACGGACGTCCTCGCTCGTCCACCCGCACCCAGCCTCGAGTCCCGGAAGGAACATTTCATTTTTAGGACATACTTATGAAAATCATCGTAGCTGAGAAAATCTCTTCTTCTGCCGTCGATCTGCTTCGCGAGCCGGAGTGGACCGTCATCACCCATGATCAATTGGATGGCAAGCTGAACGCCGAACTCGAGACCGCCGACGCTCTAGTCGTCCGCTCCGCGGTGCAAGTGGATGCGGCCTTGCTCGAACACGCGCCGAAGTTGCGCGTCATAGGCCGCGCCGGCGTTGGCGTGGATAACGTCGACCTCGAAGCCGCTACGCGCAAAGGCATTTGCGTCATGAACACGCCCGGAGCCAACGCCGTCGCCGTCGCGGAGCAGACCATTGCCATGTGCCTGGCCATGGCGCGCCATCTGTGCCGCGCCGACGCCCTCATGCACGCTGGCAAATGGGAAAAGAAATCTTTGCAAGGTACCGAACTGCGCGGCAAAACGCTGGGCATCGTCGGCCTGGGAAAAATCGGCATGGAAGTGGCGCGCCGCGCCCGCACCTTCGGCATGGAGATCATGGCCCACGATCCATTCGTCTCCGCGTCGATCGCGAAAGATCAGAATATCCGCATGGCGTCGCTCGACGAAATTTACGCTGCCGCAGACTACTTAACGCTACACGTCGGCCTGACTCCGCAAACCACCGGCATGATCAATGCCGAATCGTTGAAGAAGATGAAGAAGGGAATTCGCCTGGTGAACTGCGCCCGAGGAGAGCTCGTCGACGAAGCCGCGCTGGTCGAAGCCCTCCAGCAGGGCCATGTAGCCGGCGCCGCGCTCGACGTTTTTGTCCACGAGCCTCTTAAAGATTCGCCCTTGTCCACGCTGCCCAACGTCATTCTCACGCCCCACATCGGAGGTTCCACCCATGAGGCGCAGGAGGCCGTCGGCGTCCAGATCGCGCATCAGGTAAAGGAATATCTGAAACACGGCGTCATCCAGAATGCCGTGAATGTCCCCTCAGTCTCGCACGAGGAATATCTCGTATTGCAGCCCTTCACCGTGCTGGCCGAACGGCTGGGCGCGTTTCTCGCCCAAACCAGCGAAGGCACGATCGAGGAAATTTCCGTCCGTTACAGCGGCCACATCGCGGAAGGGAAAACCGATCTGATTCGCAATGCCGCCATCAAGGGCATTCTCAATCAGGGCTTGGAGGAGCAAGCGAATCTGGTCAACGCCACCACCATCGCCGCCGCGCGTGGTTTGCGCGTGCATGAAGCCAGCCAGCCCAAAAGTTCCCGCGGAGAAAGCGTGATCTCCATTTTCCTCAAGACCACCGAGGAAGAACATTTCGTCAAAGGAACGGTCTTGCATGGCAACAAGCCGCGCCTTTTGCATGTGGATGGCATTGATGTGGAAGCGCCCCTGGAGCGCGATTTGATTTACCTGCGCAACCGCGACGTGCCGGGAGTAATTGGCCGCGTGGGTACGATCCTCGGCGAACACCAGATCAACATCGCCAATTTTTCTCTCGGCCGTCCGGCGGAAGATACTGTGGTAGCCCCCGGCGCTCCGCGCGAAGCCGTGGCCGTGGTCCACGTGGACGGACAAGTGCCCGAAGCGGTCCTGGCCGCTCTAAGAAAAATTCCCGCCGTGAAGCGCGCCAAGGCGATCCGCTTGCAATAGCAGGCTGCGGATGTACTGAGGTTTCGTATCAGGGCATCGCTTCAGCGATGCCTTGCGCGTTTCGCAAGCGGACGCCCCTTTAGGGGCTGGGGCTCGATGTTAAACTTGTCCTCAGCCGTCTAGCCGTTGAGGGGTCGAGGTCCGCCATGAAAAAGGTTTTTCACTTCGATGCTCCCAGGGAAAAATATCAGTGTGACGCAGCCATTCTCTGGTGTTTCGACAATCGCTTCGAACTCGGTTTTCAGAAGTTCCTCAAGCGCATTGGCGTCGTCCACGCCGACCCCATCAAGATTGCCGGTGGAGCCAAGTGCCTGGCTTCTCCCGAGCACGAGAGCGACCGGCAATTTGTCCTGGATCAGATCCGCAAGTCGATTCGCCTGCACGGAACGAAACGCGTGATCCTGAAGGTGCACTCCGATTGTGGGGCCTACGGAGGCCTGGACGCTGGCTTCGGCGGCGATGCCCAGGCTGAAGCCGCCCATCACCAGCAGGAGTTGCAGCGCGCCGCCGCCAATCTGTCCCAGGCCATCCCCGGCCTCGAGATACAAGCCTATTTCGTCGATTTCGAAGGCGTTTGGGAAGTGGAGATCATCGCAGCATCTAGCCAGCCTCAAACGCGGGCGATAGCCTGACGCAAGGTTCTGAAGCAGTAGGGCCGCGGCTCGTTCGAGCCCTTGATCCTCTTAATGAGACCAGTTCCAAGCTAACGCTGCATCCGCCCAATCAGAAACAGCACAATCGAAAGCACAACGCTAATCAGAATGCAGCTCGCCAGCGGAAAATAGAAAGTAGTGTTCTTGCCCCGATAAACAAAATCCCCCGGCAACCGTCCCAGCGGCAGCCCCGTCCGCCCCAGCAGTATGACGATGCCCCCAATTACCACCAGGGCCACGCCGAACACCACCAGCATCCGTCCCATATCTGCCATGCTGAGAGTGTAACCCCAAAGATTGCTAAACGACGTTGGGGATAGCTGATGCAACCGCCTGATTTCAACAGTAATGTTGTTTGCGCCTAATATTCCTGTAGACTCAGTTCTAATGGCCGTGAAAGCGAAAACCTTCCAAACCATCGCAATGACGGCGTTAGTCGTGTTTGTTCCAATCGCTATCGGCGCAGGCAGCTGGCTCGGCCGCTCTGAATTGGCGGGAGTCTCCTTCCTCGTAGTACTTTATGTCTGTGTAGTCACCGCCGTATCGGGCACATTCGTTCGTTATCGAAATGAGCAACGGGGTTCTCTTGCGCAATGGCGTCGTGTACCTTATACCGCCGGGCTAGTCCTTTTGCTCACGCTTTGTTTGTGCCCTCTCGCCACGTGGCCTATCGCGCTGAGTGGGATCACTCTTCATCTCCGCCCTGTAATCTTGGGCTTACTCGGCGCAAATATAGCAGCAGTGATCCTTGTTTGGTTCGGGAGCGGTTGGTCACGGCTCGGATTGACGGTTGTGGCCTACTGGATTTGCTTCTTGTGGCTCTTCCCTCTTGCCTTAGACTAATACAGTTGATCGACTGCGCTGGTAACTGTTGTGACATCGCCACCTCACCAATAACGCTCAGTGGCTTGCTACGAGATTCGCGGATGCGCTCTAAACTCCCCGGTAGACTTGGACCATGACGATCCTCCAAACTCCCCGTCTCCTCCTGCGCGAGTTCACTTTCGAAGACGCTGACGCCCTGGCCTTGGTCCTCTCCGACCCCGAAACCATGCGCTATTACCCCGCCCCCTACGATCGCGCCGGAGTCGAGCAATGGATTGAGCGCAACCGCCAACGCTACCAGAACGACGGCGTTGGCCTCTGGGCCATGGAGTTCACGAAGACGCAAGAATTAACCGGCGATTGCGGCATCGTCCGCCAGCACGTCGAAGGCGAATACTTCTACGAGATCGGATACCACTTGCGCCGCGACTTCTGGGGACAGGGCCTCGCCACCGAAGCCGCCATCGCCTGCCGCGACTGGGCCTTCGCGCATCTGAAAACCGAGCGCTTGATTTCCCTGATCCGCCCCGAGAATCTGCCCTCCCGCCGCGTGGCCGAGCGTAACGGTATGACCGTCTGGAGAGAAGTGAACTGGCGAGGGCTTCAGCACTACGTCTATTCCGTCGTTAAAACATAAAGAGAAGCCAACGGACTCCAATGCAAGTAAAAGATCCCGGTGCCAAGGTCCCGTTGGCAACTGGACTCTGTGCCTTTTTCATCGCCAACCATCTGTGAACGAATTCCTTTGACTTAAAGACCCGCCGCACGCGATCATGATTATTAGACATCTGAATGGGGCAGTTTCGAGGCGCGTCCGTCCACCCAGACCCTCCTCGAACCTGCCCCAAACCCATTTTCAGCGCTCTTTGACAATATAACTCCTTATTCCTGAAGACTTTACCTCTAACTCCATTGAGCTCAAGACTTTGGCGGGGAACTGCCCCTAAAGTCTTGATTCCAATATACCGGTGGGGTAGGGGGGTATCCCACCGTACTAACTGGTTACTACCTTAAAAGTAAATGGCCAAAAACAGGGGAATCGTCCAAGTAACGCATCGCTCATGGTCGGACGCAAAGGGCCGACAGCCGCTTCGCAAACCATGCGTTAAACTCAAAGCAGCCCAAGTCAACTCATGCGCAAAGCGACCATTCTGTTCAATCCCAACTCCGGACGCCGCGGAAGCCAGCGCGACCGCGAACTGGATCGCGCCGTTGGCATCCTCCAATCGGCGGGCTTGCGCACCGAGCTTACGGTTTGCCGCTCCAGCGCGGAGGCGACCGACAACGCCCGCTGCGCCGTGGCCGCCGGCAGCGACACCGTCTTTGCTTGCGGAGGCGATGGCACCATCCACGATGTCATTCAGGGATTGGCCGGAACGCCCGTCGCGCTCGCCATCCTCCCGTTCGGCACCGCCAACGCCTTAGCCCACGACCTCCGACTCCCGTTTCACCCCAGCGCCGCGGCCCAGGCTGCCGTCACTGGGAAAGTCCGCCGCATTTCGCTCGGACGTATTGAGTACGAGGATTTCAACGGCAAACCTTCCGCCCGCTACTTCACCGTAGCCGCCGGAATCGGCGTGGACGCGCACTTGTTCTACAAACTGACCTCGCAGCTTAAGAACAGCTCGGGCATGACCGCCTACTATCTCAAAGCCTGGCAGTTGTGGGCGACCTATAATATGCGCCGCTTCGAGGTCGAATATTCGAACGGAAGCGGACACAGCCAGCGCGCTTCGCTGACGGAACTCCTGGCGGTGAGAATTAAATTCTTCGGAAACGTTCTGCGCGAGCTGGTCCCCGGAGCGTCGCTCGACTGCAACCATCTGCGCGCCGTAATGTGCCGTACCGCCAGCCGCAACGCCTATCTACAGTATGTCGCCGGAGCGCTCTTAGGCCGCCAATGGAATATCGACGGCATCGATCTGGTGAGTTGCTCGGAGGTCGTCTGTAAGTTGCCCGGGGAAGCCGATGGGCCTAAAGATGGGCATAACACAGATGGTCATAAGAAAGATGGTCATAACGAAGCCCGTGTCTATGTCGAAGCCGACGGCGAACTGCTCGGTCGCCTTCCTGCCCGCATGACCATGGTTCCCGATGCGTTGTCGCTAGTAGTGCCAGCGTGAACGTATCGTAGAGACGGGGCTTGCCCCGTCTCACCTGTGCAATACACTATTGGTCGGGAGTCCTTGCGGAAACTGTAACTCTTCGGTCGGCCTTATCCCGATCGACGCTGTGTTATAAACTTCACATGCCCAGCCACCAAGGCTCAATTCGGCTGTTTCAGTTCAAAGGGATCACTGTGTTCCTGCATTGGTCCTGGTTTCTGGTGGCAGCGTATGAAATCCAGATCCGAAAGGGACTTTATTCTTCTGTCACTTGGAACGTGCTGGAGTATCTGGCGCTGTTTCTGATCGTGACGCTGCATGAGTTCGGCCACTCGCTGGCCTGCCGGCAAGTTGGAGGACGAGCGAACCAGATCGTGCTCTGGCCCCTCGGAGGCGTTGCCTACGTAGATCCTCCGCCGCGCCCCGGCGCTACTCTGTGGAGCATCGCCGCTGGACCGCTGGTGAATGTGGCGCTGATTCCAATCATCATGGGCGTCGGGCGCATGAGCCTTGTGTTGGGTTGGTACGCGGCCGTCCCCGACTTGCGGACGTTGATTCATGGTGTTTTTTATATCGATGTCGGCTTGCTGATTTTCAACATTTTGCCGATCTACCCGCTGGATGGCGGGCAGATCCTCCGGTCGCTGCTCTGGTTTGTGCTCGGACGCGGGCGAAGTTTGATGGTCGCTACTGTTTTCGGATTCCTGGGCGTGGCTGGCTTCATCGGTCTCGCCGTTTTGAACCAGAGTCTTTGGCTCGGGGCGATCGCCGTTTTCATGCTGTTGAATTGCTGGGGCGGACTGCAACACGCGCGGGCGCTGCTGAGATTCGCAAAGTTGCCGCGCCGCGCCGGGTTCGCTTGTCCGGCGTGCAAAACCGCGCCGCCGATCGGCGAGTTCTGGAAGTGCGGACGCTGCGGCCAGCCCTTCGACATTTTCGAAACCCGGGCCGTTTGCCCTGGCTGCGCGACGCAGTTTGCGGCGATCAAGTGCCTGGATTGTGGCGCAGTGCATCCCATCAGCGAGTGGGCCGCGCCCGTAATCAGCGCGAGTTCGACGTTCGCAAACGACGCAAGAGGCCAGTGGTAAGAGGTCAGAGGTGAGACGTCAGATTGAAGAGGTGGCATAGGTCTTCACCTCCGCAATCTGACGTCTCACCTCTAACCTCTCATGGAACCCGTCACTCACTTTTTATTCGGCGCCACCATGGGCCGCGCTGGACTTAATCGCAAGACCGCGCTCGCGACCGCGACGCTAACGCTGGCTGCCGAGGCTCCCGACCTTGATGTCTTCAGCCGCTTTGGCGGCTCCGCCTTCGGATTGAATCATCACCGCGGATTCACCCATTCTTTCCTGGGCATCCCGCTGGTCGCCGCCGTGGTGCTTGCATTCATCTATCTTCTCTGGCGTCTCGGCGGCCGAAAGACGCGCAATCCCAAGCTTCCTCCGCGCTGGGGATTGCTCTACAGCTACGCCTGCCTCGCAGGTGTCAGCCACATTCTTCTCGACTTCACCAATAACTACGGAGTGCGTCCCTTCTGGCCGTTCTCCGAACGCTGGATTTCCTGGGACATCGTCTTCATCGCCGATCCCGTCCTGCTCGTCGTGCTCACGCTCGGCCTGATTCTTCCCGCACTGTTTTCGCTCATCAACGAAGAGATCGGCGCGCGCAAGAAAGGCCCGCTGGCCGCGCCCCAGGGAAGACTGGCCGCGACTCTGGCTCTCATCGCCGTCTTCGCCTACTGGGGACTGCGCGACTTCGAGCATCGCCGCGCCGTGGCCGCGCTCGAGGCTCGGAGCTATCAGGGAGCCGATGCCATTCGAGTTTCCGCCTATCCCTACTTGATCAATCCCTTTCGCTGGCACGGCGTGGTGGAAACGCCAGCATTTTTCGCCACCATGGACGTCGATTCACTCGCTCCCGAAGTCGATCCCGAAGGCCGAATGCAGATTCGTTACAAGCCCGAAGAAACGCCCGTCACTCTAGCCGCCAAGAAAACCTATCTCGGACGCGTGTACTTGAGTTGGGCGCATTACCCCGTTACCGAAACCGAGCAGATTGACAGCGATCCGGTCAGCGCTCGCGCTGCCTACATGGTCCGCTTCCGCGATCTCCGCTACGACTCTCCCGGAACGAACGCGCGCGGCATGCTGGGAGCGCAGGTATTTCTCACGCGCGATCTGCAAGTGGTGGACGAACGCTTCGGAATGGGGAGCGCAAAGAACCGGTAACTGGACGGTTGCCTGTCCACTACTTTAGCGTGACATCGATGATTCGCAGATCGGGATAAGCGCGGTTCCACTGGGCGGAGATTTTCTCGAAGGTCAGGCGGAACGGCTTGCTCTGGCCGGGCGCGAGCGGCGATTGCTTCAAGTCCACGGCTTCGTCGTACGGTCCACCGGTAACGAGAATGCGGATGGGAAATGGGTCGCGCTGCGCCATCTGTCCCATGTCGTCCTTGAAGGTGACCTCGGCCACGGCGTGGATGACGGTCTTATCGCCGGTGTTGGTGATGGTGCCATCGAGATAGTTGACGGTTGCGCCCACGAAATTCTCCGCTGCGCTGGTTTTCAAGTCCGAGAACTTCAGGTTCGCGGCATAGGCTGGAGGCGCGGCGGGCTTTTTCTGCTCGGCGCGGAAGATGAGCGCGAGAATGCCCACCACGATGCCTACGATGACAATCCCGGCGAGAATCGGACGGAGGCTGGACGCTGGCGGCTCCGCCGGGGAAACTACGTTCGGCTGCATCAGGGTGTCCATGGCGGGATTGTACTACCGCGGACCGCTTAGGTGATGGCGCTTTAGGCAAAGACCGAGCTGCGCTCGGCTGGACGGGGCAAAGCCCCGTCCACACACGAAAGTTCTTCTAGCGGACGGCCGCGTTGGCAGGTGACGCGGGAGTTGACGATTCCCGCGCATCGGTTACGCGGTAATTGCTGTACTCAATCGTAAGCGTGGCGCGCCCGCCGAGACGAATGTAGCTGACCGACTCGTTGCGCCGGGGAAGCCAGAAATTCTGCACCTTCATATATTCGTGATGAATGTCGTTTTTCTTCGTCCACCAGGAAGGATTCTGGGCGGGCTCGGCTTCAATCCGGGTCACGGCGAAATCGGTCCCGTCCACCCAGATTTTGCCGCGGTAGAGGTACTTGGCTTTCGTTTTAGGATGGACGGCGAGCTGGTACTGACCGCCCGTGTCCGAGGGTTCGAAGCCGACCAGCGCGAAGTCGTAGTTGTCGCGATTCAGCAAGGTGCGAGCGTGCATTTCCGGCTGGGCAGCTTCTTTTTCGCTTTCCAGCAAGCGGTTGAATACGCGATTGATGACCAGCTTCGATCCGGTTTGCGAGATGATCTTGAAGCTCTTAGTAGCCGGACTGTCGTAAGTGGCCTCCACCGTCATCTCGGCGTCGCGATCGCCGGGGAATCCGCGATAGGCCAGGCGATAAACACGGGTGGATTCGAAGTGGCGCAGGGCTTGTGCCCGCTCCGCATCCCTGCGAATGAGATTGTTCACCACCTGGTCGACCGAAAGCGGAGCCGTAGTGATGGAAGGTGGAAGCGAGCGGGAATCAGCACTGTCTCCGAAAGCGGCCACCAATGCGATCCCCAGCAAGATCACCAGGAGGAAGAAGAGTCTGGTCAAGCTCCGCATAGTAGTTTGGCTCGAACTAAGAATTCTGCGCATGTGCGGTCCGTGGAAAAGTCTGGCCGCTTGTAGTGAAGTTCGAATACCGCTCAGTATGGATACACGGTTATCGTCTTATCGGACTTCTGCACGAACATGCGGGCGTGTTCGGAGCGCTCGTTGACGATTACCTCGACCACCACGCCTCCGCTCGAAAACCCTTTGGTGTTGGCCGATCCATAGATGCGGTGGGATTTGACCAGTCCCCACTCGCCGCCCGGTCCCCAGTCGCGATAAAAGTCGGCGTACGGGTACTGAGAATACTTCTGCTGGTGCTCGCGCCAGGCAGGATCGTTGAAGTAAATGCCGTAGGCGGTTTCGTAATCCCTGTGCTGAAGGGCGGTGAAAAACTTGTCCACGCAGTGCTCTTCGGGCCAGTTGCGGTACATCCAGGCCAGCGCCGCCAGAACGATTACAGCCACAAGGGCGGCCGCTAGCTGCATCTTCCGTCGCCGTAATTTCGCGGGGTCGTAAGGCTGAGAGTCGAGCAAGGTCATAAGCCTCCGCTAATCATAACGGATTTCTCCACGATAAAGGTAGTGAAGGAAGCGATCCCGGTCAGGGGCAAGCTGCTTGCGGCCACGCTTGCAGCACCGTGCGGCCAGATGCCAGCCGACCGCGGCTGCGCTCACTCGAAAGTTCCGTCCCCACTTCGCGTTTTCGCCGGTTACGGAAGCCCCGTTTCCAGTTCTCGCGTGAGCGGAGTCGACTCAGAACCGATAACTGATAACTAACAACCGCGAACCGCGGTGGTTGCTGGCGCGTTGTCCACTTCCGTAAAGCGCCGGGTCGAACTGCCGATGTACATCAAGTCAGGCAAAAGATGGCGGCACCCGCGGTTTCGCGATCTGAGCGTTAAAACCGCAAGGCGGTGGAACTCATGGGCAAAATCCGAGCGCTCATTGTGGATGACTCCTCGGTGATGCGCAAAATAGTGGAGCGTTCGCTGCGTCAGGCGGGCATTGACCTGGACAAGGTTGTGGAAGCCTCGAACGGGGCCGAAGCACTGGTTGCGTTGCAGAACAATACGGTCGATCTCATCCTGTGCGACATCAACATGCCGGTCATGGACGGGCTGGAATTCGTCCGCCAGGTGCACACGGTAGAAAGCGCGAAAGGCGTTCCCATCGTCATGATCACCACCGAAGGCAGCGAATCGCACGTGGTGCAGGCGCTGACCGCCGGCGCTCGCGGATACATCCGCAAGCCATTCACTGCCGATCAGGTCAAAGAGCACGTTGTGCCCGTACTAGGGAGCAAATCATGAGCACAGATACCACCTTTGTCACGCGCTCTCACGAAGAGAACTGGCTCCCCATTCTGCAACTTGCGGTCGAGGAAGTTTTCGAAATCATGCTGGGCAGCCGGGTAAAACCGGCCACGCAACCCGAGCACCAGCCGAACGGAGAATTGACCGCAATGATCGGGTTGGCCGGGTCGTTGTGCGGAATTCTGACCGTCCGCTGCGACACGAAGACCGCTTTTCAGGTGGCCAAGAGCATGTTAGGCGACGCGGCGAAATCCGAAGAGGAGGTGGCGGATGCGCTCGGGGAGATCTGCAACATGATCGCGGGCAACTTCAAGAACAAGCTCGCGGGCACGGACGAACGCTGCATGTTGAGCGTGCCCACCGTCATTACTGGCGGAGAGTACAGCCTGCATTCGCTGGCCGAGGGGAATTCCATGGAAGCAGTTCTCCTATTTGAGGACGCGCCGATCGCCGTGCGCCTACAACTGCAAAGCTGAGTGGAGCAGGTGTCAGGTGTCACGTCTCAGGAAGAACCTGGGCGCGACCTGCCTGAGACCTGAGACCTGAGACCTGATCTCCTGAGACCTTCTTAGAAAACTTTGCCTGCTTAGACCCGGCAAAGTTTTCCCCGTCCGCGAATTCTAAGACGCTTCCCATGTGACGCCGCCGGCTGCTTCTGCTAAACGGCTCAGAACAAAGTCATTTTCGAAAACCATGCTTGCGCCGGCATGGCGCTCGGCGTGCATCTTGTTTAACCACAACTTATCCAAACCAAGGAGCCAATGTGGACAGCGGATCTTATGCAGCGTGCGCGGGACTGCGGGCACAGAGCGAGGCGCTCGAAGTGGCGGCCCACAATCTCGCCAACCTGAATACAGCCGGGTTCCGGGGCCAGCAGACGGACTTCCAGTCGCTGCTCGCCGTGTCGCACCCGACGGTCCCTAATGTGCTCAACCTGGCCACCAACAATTTTGGAGTGCTCGAAGGGTCGCGCCTGGATATGACGCCGGGCAATCTGGAAACCACCGGCAACCCGCTGGACGTGGGAATTGAAGGCGGCGGTTTTTTTGCCATTCAGACCGAAAGCGGCACTCGTTACACGCGCAACGGAAGCTTTCATGTGTCCAGCGCCGGTGTGTTGGTGACAGCGGCGGGCGATCCGGTGCTCGGCGACCTGGCGTACATTGACAAATATGACAAATATAAAGACAAGAAAAAAGGTGTGATCGACGTTCCGGCCGGGGCTGTCTCCATCGCGTCCGATGGCACGCTCTCGGTGAACGGCGCGGTCGCGGGCACCATCCAGCTGGTGCAGTTCGCTGCCGGAACCAAGCTCACCTCGGAAGGCGGGACCTTGATCGCCGCTCCCGTGGGCAGCGCCAAAGCGATGCCACAGCCGACGCTCAAACAGGGCACGCTGGAATCTTCGAACGTGAATCCCATCGCTTCGGTGGTGACCCTGATCGGAGTGCAGCGCCAGGCGGAAATGCTGCAACGCGCCATGTCGCTGTTCGACACCGAATTCAACCACATTGCCAGCACCGACCTGGCAAAGGTCTAGGAGATATCGTTTAGGAGGCAATCATGTTTCGAGCACTCTACACCGCCGCCACGGGAATGCAGGCGCAGCAAACGAACCTCGACACCATCGCGAATAACTTGTCTAACTCCAGCACGGCCGGCTTTCAGAGCCGCCGCATGCAGTTCCAGGACCTGATTTATCAGAACATGGTGATGCCGGGCGCGGCCGCATCCCAACAGACCACGGTGGCCGACGGCCTGCAGGTGGGCCTCGGCACACGTTCCTCGGCGTCGGAGATCATTCAGCTGCAAGGCGACCTGAGTCAGACGGGCAATCCGCTCGATCTGGCCATTGAAGGCCAGGGACTGTTTCAGGTGCTGTTGCCCACCGGCGAGATTGCCTACACGCGCAGCGGCGAATTCCATCAGGACGCGCAAGGCAATGTGGTCACCGCCGCCGGAAATCCGCTGCAACCCGCCATCACCATACCGGCGGGCGCCACCTCGGTCACCATCGCGTCCGACGGCACTGTGTCGGTCACGCTTGCCGGGACAACCGCGGCGCAGCAGGTGGGCACCATTCAACTGGCGCTATTTCCGAATCCGGGAGGATTGAACAGCGTCGGCCAGAACTTGTATCTCGCGACCACCGCTTCGGGCGATGCCGCCATTGGTACGCCGGGAGGCACCGATGGCCTGGGACAGATCGAGCAAGGCTATTTGGAGCAGTCGAACGTGAGCGTGGTCGATGAGTTCATCAACATGATTGTGGCGCAGCGTTCCTATGAAGCCACGTCCCGTGTGGTGCAAGCCGCCGATGAAATGTTTCAGCTGGTCAACCAACTGGGAAAGTAGAAAGTGGAGGAAGCTAAGTGATTGCCCGCTTGTTTTCGGTCCGCATCTTCTCTTTTGCCATTGCCATCGCGGTGGTCGTGCCGCCTCCGGCTGCTGGCGCGGCGCAGGAGTCTGGCGCACAACCCGCCACGCGGCCCACTCCGGTAACGCGGCAGGAAGTGTGGCAGGCGGTGGTGGCTGAACTCCGCGGACGAGGGCTTTCAGAACCCCAGTTGCCGCGCATCGCGGACCTCGATCTGCCGGTGGCTCCGCCGGCGCTTGGCGGGCGGACGCTGCGGGTCGCGTCAAGCTGCTGGGACGCGGGCCCGCAACGCACCCAGTTTCGCCTGGAATGCGGCGCGTCCGGACAGTGTTTGCCCTTCCTCGCCTATATCCATAACTCTATTCGTAACCCTGTAGACGCCGGCGCGGGCGCCGAGTCGTGCCGGATGGCTGCTGGTTCGCACCCAGCGCCGGGAGTTTCACCGAAACCGGCGTTGAAAACAGCTTTGCAGCCAACTATTCGTCCCGGCGACCCGGCGCGAGCGGTGTTTCTCGCCAACGGCTTCCGCATGACCGCCAGTGTGACCTGCCTGGAGCGGGGCCGCGAAGGCGAAATCATTCGCGTGCGCAGCCCCGATGGACACGTTTTCCGGGCGCGGATTTCCGGTCCGGCCCTGCTCGAAGCTTTGCCGCAATAGGAATGAAGGTCAGAGGTGAGAGGTCAGATTGCAAAGGTGAAATTCCGGGATCGCCGACGCCGTTTGTGCGATGCGGTTTGACTTCTGCAATCTGACCTCTCACTTCTGACCTTCCCCAAGGAGAACGCAAATGAAAACGGTGCTGTGTTGCCTGTTGGTGCTGACGTCAGGTTGGCTGAACGCCTCGAAGCGGGATTCGCAGAGCGACAGTCTGGCGAAATACCTGGCCCGCATCCAGTACGCGCAACCAGCCGCGCCCGCGCTCTCCTTGGGAAGCATCTGGGTGGATGCGGGACGCATGGCTTCGCTGAGCGCCGATTACAAGGCCATGGCGGTCGGGGACCTGATCGAGATCGTGGTGGTGCAGGGCGTGACCGCGTCGAACGCCAACTCGGTAGCCACGGCGCGCACGCTCAACACCAGTTCGGGCATCAGTTCGCTGCCCGGCAAGATTAATGTCGGAGGGGTGGCAAGCCTGTTAGGGCTGAACTCGTCCGAAACTTTATCCGGCAAAGGCGCGGCTTCCACGGCCACCAACGTGACCACCAACCTGTCGGGCCGAGTGGTCGCCGTTCTCCCCAGCGGCGCTATGGTCGTCGAGGCCGAGCGCGTTATCAACATGAACAACGAGAAGCAGACCATCATATTGCGCGGCATCGTGCGCCGGGGCGATATCGGGCCCAACAACACAGTCGCTTCCGATTCTGTCGGGGATTTGGAACTCGAGATCAAGGGCAAAGGCGTGATCTCGGACGGAACCCGGCAACCGCGTCGCTGGCTGCGCACCATTCTGCATCTTCTGGATTTTTAGGAGCTCGATTCTCATGAAAGCCGCTTGTGCCGCGCGTCTTTTTCCGTTGCTACTCATGTTTTCCGGAGCGCTCTCCGCGACCGAACCGGTCGCCGTCAAGATTCGCGATCTGACCAGCGTCGAAGGCGTGCGGGAGAATCCTTTGATCGGTTACGGCATGGTGGTAGGGCTCACGCGCACCGGGGACAGCCAGCAGACCGTATTCACCACTCAGACCCTGGCCAACATCATGCAGCGCATGGGCGCGCAGATGCCGGCGGCCACGGCGCGAGTCAACAATGTTGCGGCGGTGTTTGTGACCGCAAGCCTGCCAGCATTCGCACGGCCGGGCACGCCGCTCGACGTCACCGTTTCCTCGATAGGCGACGCCAAGAGCCTCGAAGGCGGCCTGCTCCTGCTCACCCCACTTTACGGCGCGGACGGGCAAGTCTATGCCGCCGCCCAGGGGCCAATCGTGGTGGGAGGGTTTGCGGTTGGCGGCGCGAGCGCAAGCAAGCAAATGAACCACCCCACGCTAGGCAGAATTCCGGCGGGAGGACGAGTGGAACGCAGCGTGGCTTTCGATTTCAACCGCCTGTCTCCGGTATCGCTGCTTTTGCGCGAGCCCGACTTTTCGACGGCGGGAAAAATCTCCGACGCCATCAACCGCGAATTCGGACGCGCCGTGGCCAGCGCCCGCGACGGCGGACGCGTCGAAGTCGATCCCGGCGCAACCGGCGTCGCCAACCTGACCGCGCTGCTGGCCAGAATCGAGAATCTGACGGTGGCCGTGCAGCGGAGGGCCCGCGTCGTGGTCAACGAACGTACCGGGACCATCGTGATGGGGAAAGACGTGCGCCTCGGAGCGGTGTCCATTCTGCACGGCGGATTCTCGGTGCAGATCTCGACCGAGTATCTCGTTTCGCAGCCCTTGCCGCAATCGCAGGGGAAAACCGAAGTCGTGCCACAGACCGAAGTGCAGGCCAAGGACAGTCCGGCAAGACGTCTTGAGATCGGCGAAGGGGCCAACATCGACCAGTTGGTCTCAGGATTGCAAAGCATGGGAGCGACGGCGCGCGATGTGATTTCGATTTTGCAGGCCATCAAAGCGGCCGGGGCGCTCGATGCCGATTTGGAAGTGATCTGAGTGAGGTCGGAGGTCAGAGGTTGGATTGCAGAATTTAGTTTGCAGAGGTAAGAACGTTCGCGGACACGAAAATCGGCGACCGCGGGATTTTCACTTCTGCAATCCGACCTCTAACCTCTGACTTTTACCCTGGAGACAAATGGAGACAATATGAACATTACCCTCGCTTCGACTGCCATCCCGCAGCCGGCAGCCAGTCCTCCGTCGGCGAAAGCGATCGGGAAAAATGAGAAGGCGGCGCGCGACTTTGAAGCCCTGCTGCTCACGCCCGTGCTCGACTCGCTGGAAAAGACGTTTTCCGGCAACGAGGATTCCAAAACCCCAGGGGCCGGCGATTATCGGCTCATGGGGACGCAGGCGCTGGCGCAGGCGATCGCGGCCCGCGGCGGTATTGGTATCGCGCAGCTCGTCTTGCGCCATTTGCAGCCACCAAAGGTATCGGGTGCGGAATGAACGGGGGGTCCACTTTTAGGGCTAAAGTTTTTCGCCAGGCTGCCGATCATAAGATTGGGCCGCGATGCGTCACTGGGCAACGGACCTGCACGAAGCAGGCGGCATGGAACGACCCAGATTGAGCGGCCCACATTAAGGGTTGCTAAGAATTTGCCGATATAAAAGGCAGGGTAGGGGATCGGAGAATTTTATGAGAGTCGATTTCACAGCTTTTGGAGTGGAGCCGCCGGACCAAGGTAAAACGGGCCGTGCCGGGCAGCACGTTGCGAACGCGGGGACTGGGGCAAGCAACGCGGCGGGCAGCGCGTCCGGGGTCGATCAGGCCAGCTTTTCGTTCGATACCACGCGAGTGCAGTCGCTCGCAGCTCAAGTGCTGGCACAGCCGGAGATGCGCGCGGCCAGAGTCGAATCGTTGCAACAGACAATCGGCAATGGCAGCTATTCCGTTGCATCCAGCCAGGTGGCCGATGCCATGGTCAGCGAGTGGAGCGGGGCACGAGGTTAGCGCAGCGTGGCGCGGCGGGAACGACGGCGTGAACCATAGAGCGAACTATTGGGATCAGCGATGGGATGAACGATGAAATGAACGATGAAATGAACGATGGAGTGAATTATGGACCCGTTGATCACGAACGCGA
>Ga0181530_10000353_pt1 | contig 58447 bp, 41 predicted proteins | sample PEATcosm2014_Bin_42_FD_119769 | JGI IMG/M metagenome (GOLD analysis project Ga0181530, IMG submission 119769) | Peatland microbial communities from MTU Mesocosm Facility, Houghton, MI, USA - PEATcosm2014_Bin10_60_metaG | ecosystem: Environmental > Terrestrial > Soil > Wetlands > Peat | place...
CGCGACCGTCGCCCTGGTCGGCTACACCAATGCCGGCAAGTCGACGCTGTTCAATGCGCTGACCCAAGCCGGCGTGCTGGAGAGCGAGCGCATGTTCGCCACCCTCGATCCCACATTGCGGCACGTCGTGCTCCCCTCCAAACGCGAAGCGCTGTTGTCTGACACTGTGGGATTCATCCGCAACCTGCCCCACACGTTGGTTTCCGCCTTTCGCGCAACCCTGGAAGAAGTGCAACGGGCGTCGCTGCTGTTGCACGTGTCCGACGTGACCAGTCCTACTGCAAGCGAGCAACAGGTACAGGTGGAAGAAGTCTTGCGCGAACTGGAGTCGCAGGACAAGCCTCGTCTCTACGTCATGAACAAAATTGACCTGCTGCCCGAAAAGAAACGCGAGAGCCTGCGCGACTCCGACACTGTGGTACAAGTTTCGGCCGCCAAGGGAACCGGCCTGGACAAACTGCTGGAGCTAATCGACGGCAAAATCTCGGAAGATCCGGTGCAGCGCGTTCGCCTGCACGTACCACAGTCAGAGGGAAAAGTTTTGGCAACGCTCGACGCCAAGTCGGTTGTCTTATCGCGCGAGTATCGCGACGGCTATGTCGAACTGGACGTGCAGGCGCCCGAATCAGTGCTGCGTAGGATGAAGAGTTTCGTGCGGAAGTGATTAGAAGCCGTGTAGCTTCCGCAAGGATAGTTAGGTTTGTGTCAGGGCACGACCTTTACAGGTCGCTGAAAAAGTCGGGCTTGACATGTCTTGAAGGGGCGCAGCTTTAGCTGCGCCGTTGCGGGTCTTTTATTTTGTCATCACGAGCCGACTTTAGTCGGCGAGGGATCCGCTTTTCGGACTCTTACCACAGCCGCTTAAGCCGGGAGCCCAGCACGCGATCCGGGTCCCGTTCCAATTTTGTTGGCAGACCGCAATTGGCCAAACTCCCGCGCATGGCTCGGATGAATTCATACGTGAGGAGGTCTTTCCGGGTGGGCCGTTCCTCGCGGACTCCCCGGGCCTTGCTCAATTTCGCAGGGGCATTCTTGTCAATTCGCTGTTTTGGCGACTTGCTCATGATGATCTACGCCACCCGCGCGCCTGCGTCCGCCTGCTCATGGGCGTGATAGCTGGAACGCACCAGCGGCCCCGACTCCACGTGACGAAACCCCATCTTCAGCGATTCTTCCTTCAGGAAGCGGAACTCGTCGGGCGGGTAGAGCCGCGCCACCGGCAGGTGGTCTTTCGATGGCCGAAGGTACTGGCCGATGGTGAGGATATCGACCCCGCGCTCGGCCAGGTCGCGAAACACTTCCAATAACTCATCCGTGCTCTCGCCCAGGCCTACCATCACGCCGGTCTTGGTCGGGATAGCAGGATTCATTTCCTTAGCGCGTTCCAACAGTCGCAGCGTGCGCTCATAGCGTGCGCCCGAGCGGGCCACGCGATACAGACGCGGCACTGTCTCCGTGTTGTGATTCAGAATGTCGGGCTCGGCATCCATCACGATGCGCAGCGGCTCGTCCAATCCTTGGAAGTCCGGGATCAGCACTTCCACCCGGCATTCCGGAACGCGCCGCCGGATCTCGCGTATGGTCTCGGCGAAGACGCGCGCCCCGCCCACATTGTCGTCATCGCGATTCACGCTGGTGACGACCGCAAATTTCAAGCCCAGCTTCTCCACCGCTTCGGCTACGCGACTTGGCTCGTCAAAATCGATTGGCTGCGGCCGGCCCTTGGGCACGGCACAAAATCCGCAGCGCCGCGTGCACAGGTTCCCCAGCAACATAAACGTCGCGGTGCGATGGTTCCAGCACTCGCCGATGTTGGGACAGTGCGCCGACTCGCAAACCGTATGCAAATCCAGCTTGCGCGCCAGCGTCTTCAGATCGTGATAGTTGTCGCCCATGGGCGCGCGCGCCTTCAACCACTCCGGCTTGGGAGCGGGCTGGCGCGGGCCTATATCGATCTGGATTAGTTCCGGAGCCGTAGCCATGCGATGGATCTATTGTATCGCGGTAAGAGGTCGCTCTTCGTCGCTCTCTCTTGCCCTTATTGCGATGCGCCTTCATCCGCCCGTGCCGCTTCGTCTTCCTGCGGGGTCGCAGCGGGGGTTGCCTTGCCGTCCTTGGCTTCTTCTTCTTTGGGCGGAGGCGGAACGTAGTAGAGGATCCGGTTGCAGTAAAAGCAGGTGACGATTTGCTCGTTGCTCATCACGTCTTGAAACACCTGGGGACGCAGCCGCACGCGGCAAGCCGAGCAGCTCTCGTCCTCATATACCGCAGCCATAACCGAGCCGCGGAGCTTCAGCACCCGGTCGTAATGGTTCAGAGTTTCCTCGGCGACCCCGGCGCGCAGCTCCTTGCGCTGGGCCGTCAACTCCGCAAGCTGCTTCTCGTCTTCGGCGGTCTGCTGGCGGGCGTGTTCTTTTTCTCTTTCGTTTTCCGCCGTGTCAGCCTTCAGCGTCGCCTCTGCCTGCTTCAGGGTCTCCTTGCGGGTGTCGGTGGCGACCATGATCTCCAGCACCTTGTCCTCCAGTTTGGCGATCTCGGCTTCGGCCTGTCCGATCTCGCTCAGCAGCGCCTTGTATTCCTGGTTGGTCTTCACCTTGAGCGACTGGTCGCGATACTTGCTGATCTTCTCCTGCTGGTCCTTGATGTCTGATTCGTGTTTGCGGCGAGCTGCTTCGTCGGCCTTCATCGCCGCCTGCGCCGCTTCGACTTTGGCTTTGGAGCCGGCCAGTTTGGCTTCAATCTGGGCTACTTCTTTGGGCAGGGCCGCAATCTCCGCCCGTAGCGCGGCGATGCGCAAATCCACTTGTTGCAGCCCAATCAGCTTTTGCAGGTCGGAATTCATCGTGACTTTTCGATTCTAGCATTCAGAAACCGGACAGCTCGTACTAGTCGCCGGCAATCTGCTCCGCTCCCAGCAGTGTCCGAATTTCATCCGGTTTTGAAAGGACACGGATTCATCCCTGCCGTAAGGGCCTTCCCACCACTGCGGCTTTAGCCGCTGAGGGAACGTTCGTATCGAAATTAGGACACTGCTCCACTCCCTACCCCCCTCCAGACGCTCTCGTGATATAAACTTTCTCCGCAGTAAATTCACCTTCCGGAGTTGCCGTGAAAGCCCGTTTTGCTGCCGTCGTCCTCTTTGCCTTTTGCTCTTCTCTCCTCATCGCACAAACCGTCGCGCCCGCAGCCCCGCAAGGTCAGAAGGAGCTGACCATCGAAGACATGTTCAAACCGGGCGGCATTCTGGGCCGCGGCCCGGAGAATGTGCAGTGGAGTCCGGATGGCTCCAAAGTCTCCTTCGTGCAGCGCGACGACAGCGGCGAGCATGGCGAGCTTTACTACGTCGATGTGGCTACTGGCAAGTCGGCGGTGCTGGTGGCCAGCGACAAGCTGGCGACGCTGGCGCCGCCCACCAGTGCCATCAAGGACGAGCGCAAGAAAGAGGCCGCGCAGCGCTATTCCATCGCCGCTTATCACTGGTCGCCTGACTCCAGGCATCTGCTCTTCGACTCCATGGGTCAGCTTTGGCTCTATAGCCTGGACACCGGCACCGCAGTGCAACTCACCTCCAGCAACGACGAGAGCGGCGATCCCAAGTTCTCGCCCGACGGAAATCGAATTTCCTATGTCCGCAAACACAATCTCTACGTTCGCCAGGTCAGCGGCGGCCCCGAGCGCCAACTCACCAAGGATGGCAATGACAACCTGCTGAACGGCGAAGTCGACTGGGTATACGAGGAAGAGCTGTACGCGCGCAGCAATTATTTCTGGTCGGCGGATGGCAAGGAGATCGTATTTCTGCAAATGGATGAGAAGGCCGTACCCACCTATCCCATCACCGACTGGATTCCCACTCATGCGACGGTCGACCAGGAAAAATATCCGCAGCCCGGCGATCCCAATCCCAACGTGCGCCTCGGGGTGGTGAATTCCAACGGAGGCAAGGTCAAGTGGATCACGGTCAACAATGGCAAGACCGGCTCGCTTGCCTTGGGCAACGATCCCGATAGCCTGATTCCGCGCTTCGGTTGGGTGCGCAACGGCATGATCTGGGCGATGGCGCTCAACCGCGTTCAAGATCGGCTCGATCTGTATTTTGTCGATGTCAACAGCGGCGACTCGCAACTCATCATGACGGAGTCGACCGATGCCTGGATCGATATGCATCCCGAGGTCGACTTCAAGCTGCTGAACTCCGGCGATACTTACTTATGGACGAGTTGGCGTGACGGCCACAACCATATCTATCTGTATCGCTTCGACAAGCAGGAGCCGCTGCGTACTAAAGCTGAAGTGGCAGTGCAGCTCACCCACGGAGACTGGGAGGTCGAGAGCCTCGATGGCGTCGATGAGCAGCAGAGCGTCGTCTATTTCTCGGCCAACCAAGGCGACTGGCGGCAGCGCAACGAATTCGCCGTCGGCCTCAACGGGCAGAACTTCCATCGCATCTCGAAGCAGGATGGGAGTCACTTCGCTGACTTCGATCCCAAGAATGCAAAGTATTACGTGGACCACTACTCCGCGCTGGCCACCCCGCCCAGCACGTCCTTGTGCAGCGTCGACGGCTCCTGTACCGCGTTTTGGCAGCCGCGCAGCGTCGAGGCTTACAACCTGCTCACGCCGAAGTTTGTCGACTTCAAAGCGGCTGACGGCACCACCACCCTGCAAGGCGAAATTTTGCTTCCGCCGCCGGGTAGCCCGATGATCGCCAACGGCAAGGCCCCGCTCATTCTCAGCCCTTACGGCGGTCCGGGGGCGCAAACGGTTCGCGATTTCTGGATTGGCTACGACCTCTTCGACCAGATCCTGGCACGTCAAGGCTTTGCCATTCTGCACGTCGACAATCGCGGCATGGGCAATCGCGGCAAAGCCTTCGCGCTGCCCATCAAGCATCACTTCGGCCCGGTCGAGTTGAGCGACCAACTGGCTGCCTTGAAGCAGGCGCTGGAGCAGTTCCCGCAGCTCGACAGCAACCGCATCGGCGTTTGGGGATGGAGCTACGGCGGGACCTTCACGCTCTACGCCATGGAGCACAGCGACCAGTTCAAGTCAGGAGTCTCGGTCGCGCCCGTGAGCAATTGGCTGCTCTACGACTCCATCTACACCGAGCGCTACATGGGCCTGCCGAAGGACAACGAACAGGGATACAAAGACAGCTCACCGGTGAACTTTGCCGCCGACCTTAAGGGCAAGCTGCTGGAGGTGCACGGTACCAGCGACGACAATGTGCACGTGCAGAACACGATCCAGATGGTCAACAATCTGATTAACGCGGGCAAGCAGTTCCAGTTGATGGTGTATCCGGGCAAAACCCACGGCATCAGCGGCAAAGCGGCCGGTACCCACCTGTTTCACATGATCGACGACCACTTTCTGGAGACCCTGGCGCCGGGAAAATGATATTCACCACAGAGACACAGAGAGCACGGAGGATTTGGTAGTGTTCCAGGTCGGCCCCGCGTAGCTGGATGAAGTGGCCAGTGATATCACGCACCAAAGAACCGAGTCCCGCTTGCGGGACGGCGACATGATAGCCCAGCGCTTCAGCGCTGGGTAGGTTGCAGTATTGAAATTGAGCCCCTTCAGGGGCGGCACACAAGGGAGAATGATTGGTATCGAGTGATGTCTTCCGGGTAGCCAACGAGCGTGGCCGCAGACTACGCAGGAAAACGCCTGCGGCGATTGCGGCGCGTTACGATCGCAGGAGCGGCAGAGTCATCGTTAGCCTGAGTTCTGGCGTGGACATAAGTTTTTCGCCGAGCGATGCCGAGGGACTGGAGGGCGCTACGGCTTCTCAGCTAGGGCAGATTGAAATTACGCCCTCAGGACTGGGAATTCACTTCTCCAAACTGGATGCCGACCTCTACCTGCCTGCTCTGTTGGAGGGCGTGCTCGGCTCCAGAAAGTGGATGGCTGCGAAGCTGGGCGCGATGGATGGCAAGAGCACCAGCGCAGCAAAACGCCGGGCTTCCCAGGCCAATGGACGCCTCGGAGGCCGTCCCAGGAAAGCGGCAGCAAGCTAGCCGGAGCTCAACCGCTGAGACACCGAGAAAATGAAAATGATTTTCAATCCTCTGTGTCTCTGTGTCTCTGTGGTGAAGTCGCCTCTCACTTGCCCTTGTCCCGCTGTTTCTGTTTGAATCCAGAAAACCGATTCCACCCCGGAGCGTTACCCTGGCGAACCAACTCTTCGCGTGCAAGTCCATTGACAAGCTGATCTCCGAGTCGGAGGAGCCGGAACATCGGCTGAAGAAAACCCTCGGCCCCTGGTCGCTCACCGGGCTTGGCATCGGCGCGGTCATCGGCTCCGGCATCTTCACCGTCGTTGGTACCGCCATTGCCGGTCAGAAGTTCGACACCGCATCCATCCTCAACTGCCCGCTGGCGGATTACATCGTGCATCACACCGCGACGCTGGGCAGGCCGGGCGCGGGTCCGGCGCTGTCGCTATCGCTGATTCTGGTGGCCATCGTTTGCGCCTTCACTGGACTTTGCTATGCCGAGCTGGCCTCCATGATCCCCATCGCCGGCAGCGCCTACACCTACACCTACGCGACCATGGGTGAGCTCATCGCCTGGATCATCGGCTGGGACCTCATCCTGGAGTACGCGGTCAGCAACATGGCCGTCAGCGTTGGCTTCGCCGCACACATGGCCGCCACCTTCCAGTGGTTTGGCTGGCACCCTGCGCTGCGCTGGATCACGCCGGCCTACCTGCCGGGCGGACTCACCGATCTGCAAAATAACGCGCTGTACACGCCGGGCTGGCACTTCGGCTTCAACCTTCCCGCGTTTCTCATCGTGCTGCTGCTGACGGTAGTGCTGGTGCGCGGCATTCGCGAATCGGCGGAAACCAACAACATCATGGTGCTGCTGAAGATCGCGGCCATCCTCGCCTTCGTCTTCGTGGGAATGCGTTTCATTCATCCCGCCAACTACCACCCCTTCGTGCCTGAAGGCTGGTCCGGCGTGCTCACCGGCGGCTCCATCATTTTCTTCACCTACATCGGATTCGATTCCGTTTCCACTGCCGCTGAAGAGGCGCGCAATCCGCAACGCGATATTCCCATCGGCATCATCGCCACGCTGGTTGTCTGCACCGTGCTGTACATCGCCGTCGCCGTGGTGCTCACCGGAATCGTACCGTGGCACAACCTGATCGACGACGCCGCGCCCGTGGTCAACAGCATGAGCATGTTGGCGGGAACCACCAAATCCGCGCTGTTGCACTGGACGGAGCTGGCCGTACTTTTCGGCGCCATGATGGGCATGATCTCGTCGTTGCTGGTGTTTCAGTTAGGACAGGCGCGAGTGTGGTTCTCCATGTCGCGCGACGGATTGCTGCCCAGGATGTTCAGCCGGGTGCATCCACGTTTTCGCACGCCGGCAGTTGCGACCTGGATTGCGGGATTTCTTGTGGGCATTCCCGCCGGTATTCTCGATATCGGCACGCTCTCGGACCTGTCGAATATCGGCACCCTGTTCGCCTTCGTGCTGGTGTCGCTCGGCGTCATCATCCTGCGCTTCAAGCAGCCCGATCGCCGTCGCGGATTCCGCGCGCCGGGCGGCCTGGCAGCGCCAATTCTCAGTGTGATCTTTTGCGTGCTGCTGATGGCCGGCCTGCCCATCCTGACATGGCTGCGTTTTTTTTTCTGGCTGGTGATTGGGATGGCCGTGTATTGGCTCTACAGCCGCCATCGCAGTGAGTTCAGCCCGCGGAATTCGGACACCGTGTTGCAGACGGCGACGAAGCCGTGACCGACAATTTCATTGCGACGCTGCCCAAGGCCGAGCTGCATCTGCATCTCGAAGGCTCGGTCGATCCTCCCACATTGTCAGAGTTGAGCCGCCGACATCCCACTCCGGTCGAGACCACTAACAATCGCTATCGCAACATCGAAGACAGCGGTCGCGTCTTCACTGAGGACGAAGCACGCGAGCTGTATCAATATAAGCATTTCACGGGATTCTTATGGGCGTTCAAGGCGGTCACTGAGCGGCTGCGCACCGCCGACGATTACGAGCTGGTCACCTATCGCATGATGCAGAAGTTGCATGCGCAAAACGTGATTCATGCCGAGGTGTATATCTCGGCTGGCGTGGTGCAGTGGCGAGGGCAGGAGTTCGCGCCGCTGTTCGAAGGGGCCGAGCGCGGACGGCAACGCGGCGAACGCGACTTCGGTATCTCGCTCTACTGGATTCTGGACGCCGTTCGCCACTTCGGAGTGGAAGAGGCACAGCGCGTCGTCGGAGAAGCCATCAGGCTGAAATCCCACAATGTGGTAGGTATCGGGATGGGCGGTGACGAACGCCGCGCCGGCCCCGAGCAGTTCCGCGAAGTCTACGAAAATGCTGCGAAGCACGGCCTGCGCCTGACGGTTCATGCCGGCGAAACAGTTGGCCCAGAGTCGATCTGGGCCGCTCTGCGCGAGCTGAAGCCCGACCGCATCGGCCACGGCCTACATGCCATCGACGATCCACAGTTGGTTCGTTATCTCGCCGAACAACAGATCCCCGTCGAAGTTTGCATCACCAGTAATGTGATGACCGGCTGTTGCGAGGCCATCGAGGACCATCCGGTGCGCAAGCTGTTCGAGGCAGGCGTGCTGGTCACGTTGAACACCGACGACCCCGACATGTTCCGTACCACGCTATCGCGCGAATATCGACTGGCCCACGAGGTCTTCGGCTTCAGCGCGGGAGAACTGCGCGAGCTGGCGAGAAACTCCTTCCGGGCTTCGTTCCTTCCGGAAGACAAGAAGCGCGAGCTGCTGGCACGGTTTTGAAAAACCATTACAAGTCTTCTCTGTGCCTCTGTGTCTCTGTGGTGAAAGGGCTACTCCCCGGCGACGGTCATGCCGTCGATGCGCAGCGTGGGCGAGGCAATCGAACTGCGGAATTCCAGATCATTGCCTATCTCGGAGATGTTGAAGAACATGTCCTTCAGGTTGCCGGCGACCGTGATCTCTTCCACGGGAAAAGTGAGCTCGCCGTTCTGAATCCACAGGCCGCTGGCGCCGCGGGAGAAGTCACCCGTCACCAGGTTTACGCCGAACCCGAGAAATTCGGTGACGAACAGACCTTCCTTGATATCGGCAATAATTTCCTGTGCGGTTTTCGTTCCCGGTTGCAGGAAAAAATTGCCCGGACCAATCCCCGGCGTTCCGGCCAGCCCGCGCGAGGCGTTGCCCGTCGTTTGTAGGCCAAGCTTCTTCGCGGTGTAGGTATTCAGCAGATAAGATCTGAGGACGCCGTTTTCAACCACGACGGTCTTGCGGCTGGGCACGCCCTCAGAATCAAATGGACTGGTGCCGAAGCCGCCAAGCATGGTGCCATCGTCGATGACGTTGATGTTTTGGCCGGCGATTTTCTCATTTAGCTTGCCGGTGAGGAACGACGCGCCGCGATAGATGGAATCGCCGTTGACGGCTTCGAAAATGTGTCCCACCAGCGCCCCGGCGATCGTGTGCTCGAAGACAATGGGGACTTTCGCGGTTTTGACCTTGCGGGCACCCAGCCGTCGCAGCGTTCGCTGGGCAGCGATCTGGCCTACTTTCTCGGCCGGCTCAAGTTTCTTCAGCGAATTCGCCACCGAGTACCAGTAGTCGCGCTGCATCGCCGAGCCCTCAATCTGCGCGATGGGCACGGCCGACACCGAGCAGTAGGAGCGCTGATAATCGCCGATGAATCCGTGGGAGTTCGCCAGCACCTTGTAGCCGATAGCGGCATCGAAGCTCCCGCCTTCGGAGTTGGTAATGCGCGGATCAGCGTCGAGCGCGGCTTTCTCCGCCCGGCGCGCGTAATCGATGCGATCGGCAGTCGAGAGCGAGTAAACGTCGTCGTAGTAAAGATTAAGATCGCCTTCCAGCTTGCCCAGTTGCGACGGGTCAGGAATGCCGGCGAATGGATCTTCGCTGGTGATCTTGGCCAGAACCAGCGCCGAATCCACCAATTGCTTGAGGCCCGCAGGGCTGAGGTCGCTGGAGTGTGTGCTGGCGGCGCGCTGTCCGAAGAAAACGCGCACTCCGATGCCCTTGGAACCTGATTCCTTCAGCGTCTCCACTTCACCAAGGCGCACGACGGTGGAGAATTCGCTGCCATCCATGGCAACCGCTTCCGCGGCGGTGGCTCCGCCCTGCATGGCGCGCCGTACAACGTCAGCGGCGATTTCCTTCAGATCGGTTGAGGTAGTTTGTGCGGGCCGTTCTGCGGTCGAAACATTCATATTAGATATAAGTCCTAGTTTGTCGGAGTCCTACAATGTAGGGATACGGGCTAATGATCTTGTGCCGCCCCTGAAGGGGCTCATGAATCCAAGACACGCTTGAACGCTGGCCTAAAGGCCAGCTCTACCACCTATCCGCCCGTCCCGCCCACCGTCAACCGATCTACCTTCAGCGTGGGAATACCAACTCCCACCGGCACCGACTGCCCGTCCTTACCGCATGTCCCGACACCTTCGTCAAGCTGCAGGTCGCTACCCACCATCGAAACTTTGGTCAACACATCGGGCCCGTTGCCGATCAACGTCGCGTTCTTCAGCGGCGAGGTGACCTTGCCATTTTCGATCAGATAGGCCTCGGAGGCAGAGAAAACAAACTTGCCGTTGGTGATGTCCACCTGCCCGCCACCAAAGTTCACCGCGTACACGCCGTATTTTACCGAGCGGATGATGTCTTCCGGCGAATCCTGGCCCGCGAGCATGTAGGTGTTCGTCATGCGCGGCATGGGAATGTGCTGATAGCTCTCGCGGCGGCCATTGCCGGTGTTGGGAATGCCCATCAGCCGCGACGACAGCTTGTCCGAAAGATATCCCTTCAGAATGCCTTTCTCGATCAGCACTGTGTTCTCGGTCGGATTGCCCTCGTCATCGACATTGAGCGAGCCGCGGCGGCCGGGCATGGTGCCGTTGTCCACCACGGTACACTTGTCGCTGGCCACGCGCCGGCCTAGCATCCCTGAAAACGCCGAAGTCTTCTTGCGATTGAAGTCGGCTTCCAGGCCATGACCGATGGCCTCGTGCAGCAGGATCCCCGGCCAGCCCGGACCGAGCACAACTTCCATCTCTCCGGCCGGCGCATCGCGCGCGTCGAGCTGAATGATGGCCTGCCGGGCTGCTTCCTTGGCGAAGTGCTCCGGCGAGGCTTCGCCCTGGAAGTAGTCCAGCGGCACGCGCCCGCCGCCGCCGGCAGTGCCGCGCGCAGAGCCAGCCTCTTGCGACTTGGCAATGCAGAAGACGCTCATTCGCGCCAGCGGCTGGGCGTCCTCGGCAAAACTGCCATCAGAGCCGATCACCAGAATCTCGCGCAGCTCGTCCGCATAGCTCACGCGCACTTCATGAATGCGCGGATCGTAGTCGCGCGCGGCCTTGTCGGCGCGCTGCACCAGTTCGACCTTGGCCAACACATCGGCTTCCACCGACGGCAGCGGCACAGGATAAAGATTGTGCGCCGGCTTGTCGGTGAGGCCGACCACCGGCTGCTTCGCCGGTCCGCGAGCGATGAGGGCCGCCGTCCGCGCGGCGTGAAGGATGCGCTCCTGCGAAAGGTCGTCGGTGTAGGCATAGCCAGTGCGCTCGCCCGCAAGCACACGGACGCCGCAGCCAACCGAAATGCCTTGGGTAGCCGACTTCACCATACTTTCGTCGAGCGAAACCGACGTGGAAGTCTGATATTCGAAGTAGAGGTCGGCGAAATCGCCGCCCGCCGAGAGTGCCGCGGCCAGATAGCGCTCGATGTCGGCTTGCGCCAGCCCGTAGCGCGCGAAGAAAAAATTATTGTCCATAATGACTCTTTGTTGGATGCTCGACGGCGCCCCAAGGCGTCCGCGACTACTACCGCTTACGTTTTCCGCAAGGAAGGGGAAATGTGGAATCCGCAGCCGCATCGCGCAATGTTTGATTATCACACAGTGCTGTGCTCCTCGCGCGTGTGCGGGCACAACAAGTCAGCTACACTCAGTCCGGGTTATCTCCCTGCAAACGATTTCCATTTCGGCTGAATGTCTGGCTGATCTGCTGGAGCAGTTTCTGGCCAACGCGCCACAAAGCGTCGCGCTCGAAGACGGCGCAGTTCTGTTCGACTTCAGCACAGCGAGATATTCGGTTACCGGCGAAGGGAAATGCATTCTTCACATCTGGTCGGAGGAGCGCAACGTAGTGCGGCGAGTACTCGACGCTGAAATCAGGGACGGCAGCTTGCGCTTGCAAGCGCTGCGCTTCGGGCAATCGCAGCCTAATCTGCTGGAGATTTGCGCCGATCGCGATCGGCGGGCTGGCACCTTGAAGCGTGCGGCGCGGGCGCGCTACCAATCTCTGCTGGAGCGGGTGCTGCGGCGCGAGTACCCGGGATTCAGGCTGGAACATCTTAGCGGCAGCCCCGATTTGGAGCATTCGTTCAGTCCGGTTTACACCCGGGGCCTGCTGCGAGCGGGGCAATCAGCGTTTGCCGTGCTTGGGGTCAATGCGGAGGAGACGCAGTCGGCGGTGGATGCGGCGCTCACCTTCGGCATTCTTTGGATGGACTACCAACGGCAGCATCGCGCGGGGCAGGCGCTGGTTGAGGGGCTGAAGCTCTTTCTGCCGCCGGGCCGTTGGGAGATTGTGCGGCAGCGCGCCGCCAACCTGAACGGCGATGCCGCGAAGTGGCAACTCTATGAACTCGACGAGCGCTCCGAGATGTGCGACTCCATCGACGCCGCCGACAGTGGAAACATCATCTCCCGGCTGACGCACGCGGTTGATGTGCCGGCAGCTCGGGAACGCTTCGCCACTTCCATCGCCCGCATCCATGCGCTGGCGCCGGCCGCAGAGATCACGGTTGAGTCTGCCTCAGAAATCATTTTTCGGCTTTATGGGCTGGAGTTTGCCCGGGCTTGCCTGACGCCGGTCTCCGGCTCGTTCCGTAACCGGGAGTCAATCATTTTTGGCGTGGCCCCAGCCGAGTATGAACTCGACGAGCGCAGTGAGGCGCTCTTCGGCGAACTGCTGCAACGGATTAGCGAGCAGCGCCAGCCGGGCGGCTCTCACACCAATCTGTTCTACCGCATTGCGCCCGAACGCTGGCTGGAAAGCCTCATCACGCGGGATATTCGCGCTATTGATGAGCGGCTCGACGGCCGCTTTGTGTATTCACAAGTGCCGGCTTTTGCCGCCATCGATCGCGCCATGCTGGATGTGCTGACTTGCACCCTGGATGGCCGGCTCGCCGTCCTGGAGCTGAAAGCGAATGAGGACATCCATTTGCCGCTCCAGGGGCTGGACTATTGGGCGCGCGTCCGCTGGCATCAGCAGCACGGAGAGTTTACCCGCAACGGCTATTTTGCCGGACGCGATCTTTCCAGCGCTCCGCCTTTGCTGTATCTGGTTGCTCCTGTCCTGCGCGTGCATCCTGCAACCGATGTCCTGCTGCGCTATCTGTCTCCACGAGTGGAATGGACGCTGCTACAACTGGACGAGCGCTGGCGCGAGGAAGTACGCGTGGTCAACCACAAGCATCCCGCGCGAAGTGTGGCGGCCTTTTCTGCCTGACGTCTCATCTCACCTCGGGTGAGCATCCTATACAATCGAGCTTCCCCATGACGAACCGGATGATCCTTGCCAACCTGGTACACCGGCCCTTTCGTACCATCATCAGCGTGGTCGCGGTGGGGGTTGAGGTCACACTCATCCTGCTGATTGTCGGCATCATGCTGGGCATACTGAACGACAGCAAGAACCGGCAGGTGGGAATTGGCGCCGACATCATGGTGCAGCCGCCGGGCTCGTCCTTGCTGATGGGAGTGAGCGGCGCGCCGGTATCGGTAAAGGTGGCCGACAAGTTGGGCCGGTTGTCGCACGTGGTTGCGGTGGCCCCGGTGGTCACCCAGATCATGACGTCCGGAACGCTGGAAGTTATCGACGGTATCGATCTGCGATCGTTCGACGCGGTCAGCGGAGGCTTCCGCTATTTGTCCGGCGGACCATTCCAAGGCCCCTACGACATGATCATCGACGATCTAAAGGCCGCTTCGACGCACCGCAAAGTAGGCGATAACATTGAAGCGCTCAACCATACCTTTCGCATCTGTGGCATCGTCGAGCACGGCAAAGGAGCGCGCGACTTCGTCCCCATCGCCACGCTTCAGGACTTGATCGGCGCCGTCGGCAAGGCCACTATCTTCTACGTCAAGCTCGACAATCCCAACCATGCCGACGAAGTTGTCAGGGAAATCAAGAGCATTCCCGGCATGCAGCAGTACGGCGTTCGCTCGCTGAGGGAATATCTCAGCCTGATGACCTCGGCCAGTATCCCCGGCCTCTCCACGGTGATCGACGTGGTGATCGGCATTGCCATGGTCATCGGTTTCATCGTGATCTTCCAGGCAATGTACACGGCGGTGATGGAGCGCACCCGCGAGATCGGCATCCTGAAGTCGCTGGGGGCGGGCAAGCTCTACATTGTGAACGTGGTGCTGCGGGAGACGCTGCTGATCGCCATTGGGGGCGTCATTCTGGGGATCGCGATGAGCTATGGGGCGCGCGCGGGCCTGAAGGCGAGGTTCCAGACGCTGCCCGTGCTCATCACCTACGATTGGCTGCTGAAGGCGGCGATTATTGCGCTGGTCGGCTCCCTGCTGGGAGCGTTCTATCCCGCAATTAAAGCCGCGCAGAAGGATCCCATCGATGCGCTGGCCTATGAGTGAGCCTCGTGCTCATCGGCTGTACTGATTTTCCTTTTTCTCCGCGTGGCGCTCCAGACCAAGCTGGATCAGCCGATCCATGAGTTCGGGATAGGAGATGCCTGTCGCCGCCCACATCTTGGGATACATGCTGATCGAGGTGAAGCCGGGGATGGTGTTGATCTCGTTCACGTAGATTTTTTTCGTGCGCGGGTCCATCAGGAAGTCCACGCGTGCCATGCCGGCGCAGTCCACTGCCTGGAACGCCGCCACGGCGAGACGCTGCACCTCCTTCTGCTTGGCCTTGCCAATCCTGGCCGGAATAATCGACTCCGAGCCTTCCACCAGGTACTTGGCGCTGTAGTCGTAGAACTCCTTGATGGGCACGATCTCACCAGGTACGGACGCAATGGGATTGTCGTTGCCCAGTACGGAGCATTCGATCTCGCGTGCCTTGCCTTTCTTGCCGCCCACCGCCTGCTCGACCACCAGCTTGCGATCGAAGCGTGCAGCCTCGTCCAGTCCGGCGGCGAGTTCGCTGGAATCGTGAACCTTGCTGATGCCAACCGACGATCCCAAATTCGCGGGCTTCACGAACACCGGATACTTGAGCGCGCTTTCAATTTGCTTGCGGACTTTCTTAGGTTGCTCGCGCCAGGCGCTGCGCAGGACGGTGAGGTGCTTCACGATGGGCAAGCCGGCATTGCGAAAGAGACGCTTCATCACATCTTTGTCCATGCCAGCCGCGGAGCCAAGCACGCCCGCACCCACGTAAGCGATGTCGGCCAACTCCAGCAGTCCCTGAATAGTGCCGTCTTCGCCGAAGGTACCATGCAGCACGGGAAAGATGATGTCCACATCGACAGGATTGACGGCAGCCCGAAGCTGATGAGCGTCGGTCTCAAAAGGCATGAGCGACGAGTGATTTTCTCCCGGCATCGGGGGGACGACTACGCCCTCGCCGCGTGCTAACACGGCCGCGGCAGAAGTGGCATCCGGATCGCCGGCGCGCAGATGCCGCGGCTCGGGAGCATCGGCCGGCTGGCCTTGCAACAGGCGTTCAGCATGGGCAGCGGTCACCCAGCGGCCTTCTTTGGTAATGCCGATGGGTACTACTTCGTACTTGCTCTTATCGATTGCGTTCAGTACCGACGCCGCCGACAGCAGCGAGACTTCATGTTCGCCGCTGCGTCCGCCGAACAGGACGCCTACCCGGAGTTTCTTCATACCTCGATCTTAACGCCACAGATTTCCGTGAGTAGTGACCATGGGTAGACCTCCGGCTTTTTTGCCGGTCGATTACGCCAAGCGGACGCCGCGCTTGGCAGCGTACATCGCCTTATCGGCAACGGCATAGAGTTGGGTGGGCTCGGCGCCATCATCGGGATAAAGAGCAAAGCCCACACTTACACCTGTCCGCACCAATCTTCCTTTGACTCGGAGCGGCAGCACCAATGCCGATTCCAGCGCCAACGCCAGGGTTTGCGCCCCCTCAACTTCGGCAACTTCGCTCACCACGGTAAACTCGTCGCCCCCAGTTCGGGCCAGAGTATCGGAGGCGCGCATGCGGGTGGAGAACCGGTTGACTACCTGCTGCAACGCGGCATCGCCAATGCGATGCCCGAAGGTGTCATTCACTTCCTTGAAGTCATCGAGGTCGAGCAGGAAAACGGCCACCTTGCGGCCGTTGCGATCGGCACGAGCCAGAGCCTGCAGCAGCCGATCCTGCAACAGACGCCGGTTGGGCAATCCGGTGAGCTCGTCATGATAGGCGAGATGCTCGCCGGCGCGGATTTGGTCTTCCAGCAGCGTGACAATCATGCCCACGGCCACCAGGTATTTCGGGATGTTCCAGGCTTCGGAGTCGATATGAACCGAGGGAGCGAACCTTGCCAGTAGTATTCCAGCAGGAAATGTGAGTCCCCAGGCAACGAAGCCGAAGACGGTAGGCAGGGCCAGGGTTGAGGACTGGCGGAAACGGTACCAGTAGAGGCCGGCGGCGAACAAATTCAAGGCAGCCAGGATAAGGTACACACCATAATCCGGGTTACCGGAAGCAATGCTCCACAATATCAGCGCGGCCGTTGCAACCAATGCCAAGCCAAGCCAGACGACATATCGAGTGACGCTTCTGTACCAGACCCGCAACATCAGCAGGGCAGAGAAGAGTCCCAGCATCACTATCGCGTAGTAGACGCGGGCGTCGTTCACGCCCCACAGCATTACCTTCGTATACACGAGAGCCGGAACGCCCAGCACCAGGGCAATCGCCCACTGCCGCAGCCGCGTCGTGGCCTGCGGCGCCACCGAGATCACGAAAGCGATCCCGGCCATTTCCATGGCGCACAGGCCAACCGCCCGCTCCATCCGGGCCAAGCCTTCAACCCTGAACTGTGCGAACTCCACCACCGAGCGCAATAAAATGAAAGCCCATCCCGTCAGCCAGAGGTTGACTCGCTCCTTGGTTTGCTGGCGGGAAATGGACGCAAAGACTCCAACCAGGATGGTTAGCGCGATCAGCGCGGGCAGGGCATTGAAGTTCAACTGCATGAAAGAGGACGCTCAACCGGGCTCCCCGAACCCCGTTGTCCACCTAGCGCTAGCGTAATGGAGTTCGCTTCCGCACTGCAATGACCAACTTGGATCATGGCCAGCGAGAAGCTAACTATGAGGAGGGAAACCAAGGTAACGTCATCTCAGTAGCTGGCGGGTTTCCCTGGCCTGCCAGCCCATCCTGTAACCACTTACAACTGACAGCGGACAACTGCTCTTAAAACGCTCCCCCGCCGCCACCGCCAAAGCCGCCGCCGCTGAAACCACCGCCGCCGAAGCCACCGCCGCCCCATCCTGAACCGGTGCTGCTGGCCCGGGGCGCGGCAACAAACGCCTGGTGCGCATCCATGGCCATCGCGTGCATCGATCCCGCGAAGAAGATGGGATTGAATCCCACATACGGCGTGGGACCGACGTACCACGCCGGCGGATTCTGCACGATTCCCTGAAACGCCTTCGCCCAACGGTTCTCGATGCCCAACGCCATTGCATAGGGGAGAAATTTCTCGAAGGTATCGGGCGGCATCCGCTTCAACCGGTCGGCGTCAACCCGGTTGATGAATTCCTGAAAACCCAGAATCTCAACCTTGGTGCGCACGCCTGTCAGCGACTTCGCGGTCATAATCCGCGCGAACAGGATGACGATGATGAGCGCGATGATACCGCTGGCGATCAGCAGTCCAACAGAATCGAGAATGTTTCCCCAGCCTAGCAGTTGCACGATGACGAATGGCGCTGCCGTGACCACGACTCCCGCCACCACATAGGCGTGCGCCGAGTCGGGATCGACCGTGTACATTCCCTTGCTTTTCAATTCGGCCAGAATGTCTTCCTTGATGGTGGGGATCGCCACGTAGAACTGATTGCGCAGTTCCGACAGCCGAATCTGGGTTGCGCCGTCAGAGAACATGTGGTTCAGCATCACGCGCTCGTGGGCTTCCAACGCGTCCCACTCCGATTCCGGCTTCAGCGAATGGAAGGTGTAATCGCGATGCGAGAACACCAGTATCTTCGACTCCGTCTCCTCGATCTTCAGGTAGCCCCTGACGGCCAAGTCCACCAGGGTTGAGGTGATGTCGCGGGGATGCACGCTGTCCTGGATGAGGGTGCCGACCTCGGCGGGCGTCATGTCCTTGGGCGGCTCATACATGGGAGCGACCGAGATGTCGGCCTTGGGCTCGCGGCCCTTGCTCCACCAGAAGACGAACATCACGAGCAGCGCCCATAGCGGCAGCAACACGATGATATTGCTGCGCAGGAACCAGAGCGCAAAGGTGAGCTTGCTGGGTTCGGTCAGCACGCCCTTGCTGATATAAACGTCGGCCGTGAGACCTTCGCGCATGGACAGCCGATCGTTGGCCTGCACTTTGACCACGTTGCCGTCGACCACCACGGTGGCGTCCTGCGTTTGCGAACCGTATACGCCGGTAAAGGCTTGGGCGCGCAGATTACCGCCCGCGCCGGAGGGAAAAAGAATGGTTGCCATGGCGCCGTCGATGGGCACCGCCCAGTCGTTGCCGGTCACGTTCCAGTACAGTTCGTCGTGATCGTCGAACCAGCGCACCGCGTTCTTGATGGTGTAGCTGATCTCGACAATGCGTCTGGCATCCTCCGCGTCGGGAATGTAAATCTTGAGATGACGATAGCCGTTTTGCACGCTGGAGTCGTACTTCAGCTTCTGGCCCTGGCCGTCGGTCACTCCGGTGACCGTGAGGAACAACGAGTAATTGGAGCCGTGCGGCCCGGGATACTCGATGGGAATGTCACGATAAATGCCGTGGTATTCGCCCTCGAAGTCGACCACCAGATGCTCGCGGACGGTCATGGTGCCGTCCTGCGCGACCTCCATATTGTCGACAAAGCTGGTGATGTGCCAGTCGCGCGCAGCAGCAGAAGCGGCGAGCGCGGCGACGATCAGGATCAGGATGCAAGTGCGGCGCAAAGTTAAGTATGCGTTCATGAAGCCGCCATTCTCAAACACTTTCTATGGTTCTGGGTTGTCAAGGCAGCACAATCGGTTGGATGTCAGTAGAAGGCTCGACCACCCGGGGGATTTGATAACGCAACGGTTTGGCGCCCGGAGCGGTGCTGGGCCAGACTTCCAGAAGGTAGCTTCCTGCGGGGACCGTAATGTAATACATTCCCTCAGCATCGGTGCGACGGGAAGGCGACCTTTTTTTCGAAGTTTGGCTGTAAACGGTGACGGCCACGCCGGCAGCCGGGCCCTGCGCGCCGTTGGGAAGCTTCCGTTCCAACCGGCCCCGCACGGTGGCTGCGCTGGCCGCTGCACTCATCACCACCATCAACAGCGCGGGCAGGAGAATCCTGCGGCAATGAAGCAACAAACGGCGGGCCCTCTTCATGGCTTTTGCTCCGGAGTCGCGGCCACCGGGGTCGCGACAACCCCGGCCCCCGTGTACTGCCCCATGGATTGGAGTTTAATGGGGTTGTTGATGGTAAGGGTTCCGTTCCCGTCATCTTTCATGTCCGATGCTCCCGGATCCAACAGCACCGTGACTGCCTGGTAGTTCGGGTAATTGATGACCAAAGTCGGCCAATCGCCGGGAACGGCTGCAAACTGCATATCGAAAGTGCCATCGGGGAAAAGTGTCAGGTCGGCCGGCTGCAGGGTGACGTTCGACCGGTCTAGCGTCTGAAATGGGATACCGTGTTCATCCTGGACGACGCCATGCACCTTCCACACCTGATAGGTCGGATGCCAGACGTGGTACATCACAAAAAGCAATACCAGGACCGCAAAATATCCCGCGAACGCTCCACCCAGCTTGATCTTCAACCCCATCAGCGGGCCGCTGACATCCCCCGTCGAACCTAGTGCTTTGAACAACAGGTAGGCTGGAACGATGGGAAGAAGTATCATGCACGCCAGATACAACAGGTCGGTCATGCCCGTCATGCTTCTACCTCCTGCCCGCGAACTAACTTCGCCAGGAAGAACCTTGCTCTGTCTGCCTCAGTAAGAACAAGCCATCATAGCCGAGTGCGCCCCGCGAATAGCCAATGGCGAAAAGCGAAGAGCGGCATTGTCAGAACTTCACCGCGACCGGTTCCCGCTGCGCCGGTTCCGTGATATCGAAGAACTGTTTTTGCTGGAAGTGGAACATTCCCGCGACGATATTGCTGGGAAAGCTCTGGATCTTGGTATTGAAGTCGCGCACCACCGCGTTGTAATAGCGGCGCGCGTTCTGGATCGCATCTTCCAGGCCGCTCAGCGAGCCTTGCAGCGACATGAACTCCTGATTTGCCTGCAATTGCGGATAGGCTTCGGCCACGGCCAGCAATCCGCGCAAGGCGTAGGTCAACTGGCCCTCCGCCTCGCTCTTTTCCGCCGGAGTAGTTGCGGCCATGGCCACGCTGCGGAACTTCGCCACGTTCTCGAAGGTGCCTTTCTCGTGCGCGGCATAACCCTTCACCGTCTCCACCAGGTTGGGGATCAGGTCGTAGCGCCGCTTCAGTTGCACATCGATGTCGGACCAGGCATTGTCGGCGCGCACCCGCAATTGCACCAGATTGTTGTAAATGCCGATCAGCGCGAACGCGATGATCGCCAGTAGAACGATGACGATGATGAGACCAATCATTTGTTTCTCTCCATGCCGGCAAGCGTTTTTCCCGGCGGGCGCCAATTCACAACCGAGCGCAAAACAGGGGACGAGCGGAAGGTATCACACAGCCGAAGCGCGAAGCAATGCGACACCAGGATAGGAGATAGAGCGATCTGAAACTGTTCTCGTAATTCGTAAGCTGTGCTAGCAATCTGAGATGAGCGGGAGACAGCGCCGGCGGGGTTCAGGCGGGGCGCTTGCTGTCCGTCGCTGAACGTTGCCAGGGGCGCTTGGGACGCTCGGCTTCTGGCAGGTCACGGTCGCGCACCCGATCATACACATAGGTTTCACTGACAGTACCCAGACTCTCGTTGTAGAGGCTGATGCCTCCAGTGCCTTCCTTTAGCTCTTCGGAGAAATCGTGCAATGCTTTCAGATGGTCGGCAGTAGCCGGATAGACAGCCTTGCTGGTCTTCAAGATTTTCTGGTAACCCTGGTCCACCAGCTTGGAGATTTCGCCATTGATCAGATAACCCGGGTAAGCGAAGATCTTCACCCCGCCGTCATCGGTACGCTCGATCGCCGCCGAACAGTGATACTTCTTGAGAAACACCCGATGGCTGGCGCCGGGAGCCTCCAGCACATCGAATCCGTGGTCGCGAAACCATGCCACAGCTTCTTCAAACGATCTCGTTTTAACCTTTTTCGCCATTCCAGTAGCTAGCCCTCATTTGCCGCGCGGCGGATTGCAACATTGAATGCGATATCTGACAGGCGATCCTCGTTGCCCTTCGACGACAATTTTTTCGCGGGCCGTTGCCAGGAGTTCACTCTCGCACATGGCTCGGCCCCACGGCAACTCGCGTGGCATGAAAAGGAGATGAAACCAGCGGCGATCTCCTGAAAACGGAAGTCGTCCCTTCCCGGCAATCGAAAATACAAACTCCCCTAACTTCTCCAATGCAGTGTTACTGGGCCATCCATGGGGTGGCGCATCGGCTTGCCGCTCGCCTGCGACTCCAGCCTCGCCTGCTTCAGCTCGAAGTACCATTTGGCGGGCCGGTCGGCATCATCGATAAGCATGAGGCTGGGATTGTAGCGGAGTCCCTCCGCCTGCTGGATCATCGTGAGTTGATCCTGCCTGACGAATCGCCGCCCGAAAAACTTCGCGATCGGAGTAAGAAACGGCACGTTGAGAAAGACGTTCCAGGCTGCGCAAACATCAATCCGGCAATGGTTCTCGATGGTCGGCGTCACCGTGGTGAGGCTGGCAAACCATTTTTCGCCGCAGCGGATGATCTCATAGCGGCGATTGGGCAGCACGAAATCGATGGTGGTGGTGATCGGCTTGCCATAAACGCCCAGCAGCTTATACGGAGCGCTGTTGGCTGACGGCTGATGCGCCGTCATGCGAAAGCCGCCTTCGATCGGTTCGAAGTGCTTCTCCTTTTCGTGAATGCTGGCCCGCGAGCGCCACCACCACGCCTGATGCACGAATGGCCCATGCGCCGGGTCCATCAGTCCGATGATGCCGTGGTCGATATTGCACGGCAGATCGGCGGTGAGATACGCCGAACGAAATCGCCGGCTGAACTTCGGCACCTCCGGAACGGGCGGAAGTTGCGAGAGGTCCTCTGCGCGAAGTCGGCCTCTCCCACTCTGTGGGACATACACCCAAACGTGACCGTCGCGCTCCTCGCAGGGGAAGGCGCTCGCATATATCTTGCAGGGGTCGAGATTGTCGCGCGAAGTGAGCGACGGAATCTCACGGCACTGTCCGGAGACCGGCTCGAATGACCAGCCATGATATTTGCAGGTCACCTGCTGGCCGTTGAACCATCCATACGACAGCGGAATGCCGCGATGCGGGCAGGAATCGCGCATGGCGAAGTAACGGCCGCTCGCGGTGCGGCCCAGCACCAGTGGAATACCCAGCAGCATGGCCTTCGCCATTCGCTTGCCGGAGATTTCCGAGGCACGCATCGCCGGGTACCAGTCGTCGTAGATCAACGCGGTTGTTGAGCCGGACGCCGCGGAGGGAGCGCGAGTGACTTCGCTAGTCATGGTTTCCGAAGCCCTACTATAGCGGTTCTGGCAGTACGTTTCACCACAGAGACACAGAGGCACAGAGAAGAAACGATCAGATCTACTCTGCTCCGTGTCTCTGTGGTGAACATTTCTTTTTCTTAGAAATAAGGCCGGAGCATCTTTCGCTCCGGCCGCAAACACTAGCCCCTAACCCCCGGTCCCTAATTTCTACTTCGAAATCTTCTCCCCAATGGATTTGGCCTGGGTGAACAGCAGCAGGTAATCCGGCCCGCCCGCCTTGGAATCGGTTCCCGACATGTTGAATCCGCCAAAGGGATGCGCGCCCACCATCGCTCCCGTGCACTTGCGGTTTATGTACAGGTTGCCGACGTGGAACTGCTGCTTGGCGGCTTCGATCTTGTCGTCCGAGCTGGTGTATACCGCGCCGGTCAGGCCGAACTCGGTGTTGTTGGCGATCTGCAATCCGTGCTCAAAGCTCCGCGACTTGATCACCGCCAGCACCGGCCCAAAAATCTCCTGCTGCGAGATCGTCGCCATCGGATCGACATCCGCAATCACCGTCGGCTGGATGAAGTAGCCATCGCCGGCATCGCTGGCCCGCGAGCCGCCGGTAATCAAATGCCCGCCTTCGGCGATGCCCTTCTCGATGTAGCCCAGAATCGTTTTCATCGACTTCTCATTCACCACCGGGCCCATGCCCGGATTCAGCGTGGGATCGCCCACCGTGATCTTCTCCACCCGCTCCTTCAGTCGCTGAAGGAATTTGTCATAGACGCGCTCGTCGATGATCGCGCGCGAGCACGCCGAACACTTCTGCCCGCTGAAGCCAAACGCCGAGCTCGCCACGCCCTCGACCGCCGCATCGAGATCGGCGTCGGCGTCGACCACAATTGAATCCTTGCCGCCCATCTCCAGGATGGTGCGCTTGATCCAGAGCTGACTGGGCTGCTGCACCGCCGCGCGCTGGTTGATGTGCAGGCCGACTTCTTTGGAGCCGGTGAAGGCGATGTAGCGCGTTTTGGGATGCTCGACGACGGCGTTGCCGAAGCTGTTGCCGTGCCCGGGACAGAAGTTCACCACCCCGTCCGGCAGGCCGGCTTCTTCCAAAATCTCGAAAAACTTGGCGGCGATGGTGGGTGAATCGCCCGATGGCTTCAGGATCACGGTGTTGCCGCACACGATGGAGGCAAGAGTCATGCCGCCCATGATCGCGCTGGGAAAATTCCACGGCGAAATCACCGCGCCCACGCCCAGCGGAATATAGCGCAGCCAGTCGCGCTCGCCCGGCAACTGCACCGGCGTCTCAGCTTGCGACAGCCGCAGCGCTTCCAACGCGTAGAAGTCGGTGAAGTCGATCAGTTCAGCAATATCGCCATCGGCCTCGGCCCAATTCTTGCCAACTTCGAAAACCATCCACGCCATCAGCTCGAATTTGCGCTCACGCAGCAGATGGCTCACCCGAAAGAGCAGGTTGGTGCGCTCCTCGACCGAAGCGTATTTCCAGCTCTCAAAAGCTTTCAGCGCAGCCTGCATCGCCGGCTCAACCTGTGCCGCGTCTGCCGTCGCAAAAACTCCAACCACCTCGGACGGTTTGGCGGGATTCAGCGACTCGGTTTTCTCCGCGGTCTGCACGCGCCGACCGCCAATCACCAGATCGTATTCGCGGCCGAGCTCGTTGCGGACCTTCACAATCGCCACCCTCATGCGGCGCGTATTTTCCGGATTCCTCCAGTCAATCGACGGTTCGTTCTTGAATTGCTCTGGAATGCGGGCATTGTTGATGGTGGCGGACACGCGCGTTCCTTCGCGCGCCGGTGTGGTGGTGGTAGCCATAAGTGCGGTCCTCTCAGTAAATCGATTCAGGTCGGTGAGTTGATTCAGGGTGTCTCTTAATAGATGCCGGCCAGCGCCGGCAGATGCGCGGGCCAGCCAAAAGCATTATTTTACCCCTGCCGGCACTTCGGACGCCCGCTCGCAACCATCATTTCTGTCCTACCGCGGCCTGACTTTTCCTCGCGCAGCGTGCATACTTAGTTCTTAAACTCATGAGCTCATCTGCATCCGGCAAAACCGAAACCGAGTCGCCCGTCACCACCATCCGCGAGGTCGGCCGCCACGAAGGCGAGACCGTCACCATTCGCGGCTGGCTCTACAACCTGCGCGAGAGCGGCAAGCTGCTCTTCCCCATCTTTCGTGACGGCAGCGGCATCATCCAGGGCGTGGTCGCCAAGCAGGCCGTTTCGCCCGAACTCTTTGAGTCCATCAAAGGACTGACGCAGGAATCCAGCGTGATCGTCAGCGGCAAGGTTCGCGCCGACAAGCGCGCGCCCGGCGGATACGAGATCGACGTCAGCGACGCGCAGATTGTGCAGCGCGTGAATCCTGACGATCCCTATCCCATCACGCCCAAAGAGCACGGCGTCGACTTCCTGATGGAGCATCGGCATCTCTGGCTGCGCTCGCCGCGCCAGGCTGCGATCTTGCGCGTACGGGCCGAAATCATCAAAGCGGCGCGCGATTTCTTCGACGATCGCGGCTTCACCCTGACCGATCCGCCCATTCTTACTCCAGCGGCCTGCGAGGGTACCACCACGTTGTTCCCGGTCGACTACTTCGACGAGCAGGCATTCCTCACCCAGTCCGGACAGCTCTACATCGAGGCCACGGCGATGGCGTTGGGCAAGGTCTACAGCTTCGGCCCCACCTTTCGCGCGGAGAAGTCGAAGACGCGCCGCCATCTCACCGAGTTCTGGATGGTCGAGCCGGAAGTGGCCTACGCCAACCTTGACGATCTGATGAAGCTGGCCGAGGAGTTCATCACGTTCATCGTGAAGCGCTGCCTGGAGCGCCGCCGTCCCGAGCTGGAAACCATCGGGCGCGATATCGCAAAACTAGAGAAGATCGACACGCCTTTCCCGCGCGTCACCTACGATGAAGCCGTCAGGATGTTGCAGGAAGCGCATGACAAGGGCTTGGTGGAGAGCCGCTTTGAGTGGGGCGGCGACCTGGGCTCGCCCGACGAGACCTATCTCTCGTCGCAATTCGAACGGCCGCTGATGATCCACCGTTATCCGGCGTCGGTGAAGGCGTTCTACATGGAGCCCGACCCCGAGCGCCCGGATCTGGCGCTTTGCGTCGACGTGCTCGCACCCGAGGGCTACGGCGAGATCATCGGCGGCTCGCAGCGCATGGCGTCGTACGACTTGCTGCTACAGCGCATTCACGAGCATGGCCTGCCGGAAGAGGCGTTCAAGTGGTATCTCGATCTGCGCAAGTTCGGAGGCGTGCCGCACGCAGGCTTCGGCATGGGTATCGAGCGAGCGGTGGCGTGGATCTGCGGCCTGGATCATGTGCGCGAGACCATTCCCTTTCCGCGGATGTTGCACCGGCTGTATCCGTAGCTGGCGGAGACGTATACCATATTGTAGGAGTACCACATTGTAGGATGCTGTTTCAGAAACGTGTATGGCCACCAGTCCCATCACCAAACCGCTACAGAACATCGAGACCAAACACATTCGCATCATTGGTGTGCCGCTCGACCTCGGCCAATCGCGCCGCGGCGTCGATATGGGGCCGTCGGCCATGCGCGTTGCCGGCCTCCAAGCCAAGCTGGAGGCGCTCGGCTACGACGTCGAAGACGGCGGCAACGTTGCCGTTGCGATGCTGGAGACCAAGGCTGAGGGCGACCCGCAGGCAAAATATCTCAACGAGATCACGGAGACCTGCTCCGCCCAGGCAGAACTGGTCATCGCGACGCTCGAAGCCGGCAAGATTCCGCTCACCCTCGGTGGCGATCACTCTATCGCCGTCGGCACCGTCTCCGGCGTGGCCGAATTTTACCGCCGCAGGAACCAGCGCGTCGGACTGTTGTGGATCGACGCCCACAGCGACATCAACACGCCAGAAACCTCGCCCAGCGGCAACGTTCACGGTATGCCCTTAGGCGCCATCATGGGCCTGTTTCACTCTCCGCTCAGCAATCTGTACGGCTTTAGCCCGAAAGTCCGTCCGGAAAACTGTGCGCTGGTCGGCATTCGCGACGTTGACGAGCACGAGCGCGAGAACATTCGCCGCGCCGGAGTACACGTCTTCACCATGCGCGACATCGACGAGCGCGGCATGCGCGCGGTGATGGAAGAAGCGCTCCGCCTCGCTGGACGTGGAACCATCGGTTATCACGTCTCGCTCGATCTTGATTGGATCGACCCTGAGGATGCGCCGGGCGTCGGAACGCCGGTGTGGGGCGGCGCGACCTATCGCGAGGGCCACCTGGCGATGGAGATCATCGCAGACCACGGCCGGATGCTCAGCTTCGAAATGGTGGAAGTGAACCCGGTGCTCGACGAGCGCAATCAAACGGCGGAGTTGGCGGTCGAGCTGGCCCTTTCGGCCTTCGGCAAAAAAATCCTTTAATCCAAGACTGCAACCTGGCGGCTGATAGCTCCACCGCGTTGCGTGCTTTCGTTCCCTGCTTTATCGTGGATGGTCTGCCCGACCAACTATGCCTGACCATCGCTCGCACTCCGAATCGTCGTTTGAAACCAGCGTGAAGACTGACTCTGCGCACTTTGAGCGCAACCAGAAGGCCGTAGCCGAACTGGTTGCGCAAATACGCAATGAAGAAGAGATCATCCAGCAGGGCGGCGGCGAGAAGGCGATTGAATCGCAGCACAAAAAGGGACGGCTCACGGCGCGCGAGCGGATTGCGCTGCTCATCGATCCCGGCACGGAGTTCTTCGAGTTGGGATCATTTGTCGCGTGGGGCATGTATGAAGAGTGGGGCGGCGCGCCTTGCGCGGGTGTGGTCACCGGATTGGCGCGAGTGCAAGGCCGGCTGGTGATGCTCATCGTGAACGATGCGACCGTGAAAGCGGGCGCGTTTTTTCCAATGACGGCGAAGAAGGTCATTCGCGCGCAGAACATTGCCATCGAGAACCACATCCCGACGATATATCTGGTCGACTCGGCCGGCGTGTTTCTGCCGCTTCAGGAAGATGTCTTTCCCGACACCGACGATTTCGGGCGCGTCTTCCGCAACAATGCCGTCATGTCAGCCATGGGTATTCCGCAGATTGCGGCCATCATGGGCATGTGCGTCGCCGGCGGCGCGTATCTGCCGCTGATGTGCGACCACATCCTGATGACCGAAGGCAGTGGACTGTTCTTGGCCGGGCCGGCGCTGGTGCAGGCGGCCATCGGAGCGAAATATTCTGCCGAAGAACTGGGCGGCGCGAAGATGCATTCGCAGATCAGCGGCACGGTGGACTTCCGCGAGCCGGACGACGAGTCGTGCCTGGCGCGCATTCGCCTGCTGGTGGACAAGATGGGCAACCGGCAGCTCGGCGTCTTCGATCGCAAGCAGCCCGAGGAGCCGCGCTACGCGGCAGAAGAAGTTTACGGTATCTTCGACGGCGATCCCGCGCGCCAGTACGACATGAAGGAGATCATCGCGCGCATCGTCGATGACAGCCAGTTCGGCGAGTACAAGTCCGAATACGGCGAGACCGTGCTGTGCGGCTACGCGCGCATCGGGGGCTTTGCGGTCGGAATTGTCGCCAACCAGAAGACGCATGTGCAGCAGGTGGACCACGCGGGCAACCGCCGCATGGAGTTCGGCGGCGTCATCTATACCGAGTCGGCGGAGAAGGCGGCGCGCTTCATCATGGATTGCAACCAGAACCTGGTGCCGCTGGTTTTTCTGCACGACGTCAATGGATTTATGGTCGGGCGCGATGCGGAGTGGAGCGGCATTATTCGCGCCGGCGCGAAGATGGTGAATGCAGTGTCCAACTCGGTGGTGCCGAAGATTGCGGTAATTATCGGTGGCTCGTTCGGCGCGGGACACTATGCGATGTGCGGCAAGGCGTATGATCCTCGCTTCCTGTTCGCCTGGCCGACCGCGAAATACGCCGTCATGGCTGGCGCTTCGGCGGCAGGGACGCTGGTGGAGATCAAGATCAAGCAACTGGAGCGCGGCGGCAAGAAGCTGAGCGAGGAAGACAGGAAGAAGCTGTACGACGAGGTGAAGGCGACGTACGACGAGCAGACGGACCCGCGCTACGGCGCAGCGCGACTGTGGATCGACAAGATTATCGATCCGGCGGAGACGCGCGAGGCGATCATCACGGCGCTGGAGGCGGCGTCGCTGAATCCAGATGTGCCGAAGTTCAGCGTGGGGGTGTTGCAGACGTAGGCGCGCGAAGCGCGCCGGAGCTGTCAGTCGTCAGCTATCAGCTGTCAGAGAACGAATTCTCATCCCGAGTGGAGGAATATGCGGTTTGCTGCCGAGCACTGATGCGAACTGCCCCGCCCTAGCGAAAAGAAGGCTAGAACGGGGCACCCGATGTGAGGCCCATGCTTCGTCTCTTGTTTTAGCTGAAAGCTGACGGCTGACAGCTGATGGCTGATTGCTAATGCCTTCCTCTCTCAAACTTATCGAATGTCCCCGCGATGCCTGGCAGGGGCTGCCGGGACAGATTCCGACTGCCCTGAAGGTCGAGTACTTGAAGGCCCTGATTGCTGCGGGATTTAAGCACATCGATGCGGTGTCGTTTGTCTCGCCCAAAGCTGTGCCGCAGATGGCCGACTCCGAAGATGTTCTGAGTGAACTCGATCCGCCCGACGACGTGGAGATCATCGGCATCGTCGTCAACGAGCGCGGAGCCGAGCGCGCCATCGCTACCGAGGCCGTGCGTACTCTAGGCTTTCCCTATTCGCTGTCGCCGACGTTTCTCAAGAATAATCAGAACCAGACGCTGGAAGAAAATCTCGACGTGCTGGAAAAGGTCAAGCAGAAGGCCGACGAGGCGGGGCTCGACACCGTGGCTTATATTTCCATGGCGTTCGGCAATCCCTATGGCGACCTGTGGAATGTGGAGGAGTTGATCGAGGGCGTCGGCCTGCTCGCCGACATGTACCCGCAGGCGATTTCGCTGGCTGACACGGTGGGACTTGCTACTCCGCAGCAGATTGCCGACGTGCTAGGCCCGGTGCTGGAGAGATTCGATGGCGTCGAGATCGGCGTGCATCTGCACAGCCGGCCAGATGATGCGGCAGCGAAAGTTCTGGCAGCCTATGATGTGGGATGCCGTCGGTTTGACTCGGCCATCGGCGGGCTGGGCGGATGTCCCTTCGCGCAGGATGTGCTGGTGGACAACATCCCGACGGAAAAATTGCTGGCAGCTTTGAAAAGTCGGGGCGCGGAGTTGCCGATACAGAAGCCGATCACGGAGCCGTTGCGGCTGGCACGCGAGATTGGTGATAGATTCAGCGGGCCGAAGATGTGAGAAAACAGTTGTCAGTTGTCAGTAGCCAGTTGTCAGTTGTCAGTTGTCAGTTGTCAGTTGGCGAGGAGCAGTTGTCGCCATAATGTCCGCAACCTCAACTGAGTAGAAGCTAAGAAGGCCCCATCCCCATGACGAATGCTGCTTATTCGACACTCAAACTAGAGCACGATGGGCCGTTGGCGCTGCTTACGCTGAATCGCCCCGACAAGCGCAACGCGATCAGCTTCCAACTGGTTGACGAATTGTTGCGCGCGCTGGCTGAGGTCGAAAGATCGGAGGCGCGGGTACTGGTTCTCACCGGTGCGGGTAAGGCCTTCTGCTCCGGCATGGACCTGGACGACCTGCGCGCGATTGCCGGCCAGGCGCCGGAAGAAAGCCGGGACGATGCGATCAGGCAGGCGCGGCTGATGCGGACGCTGTTCCGCACGTTATATGACTTCCCCATAGTGACCATAGCTGCGGTCAACGGTCCCGCTATTGCCGGCGGCTGTGGATTGGCGACACTCTGCGACTTTACCCTCGCGTCAACCGAGGCGAGGTTCGGCTACACCGAGGTTCGCATCGGCTTCATCCCGGCGATCGTCTCGACGTTTCTGGTGCGCCAGATCGGCGAGAAGCGCGCCCGCGATTTGCTGTTGACGGGACGCATCATCCATGCCGAGGAGGCAGTCCATCTTGGATTGGCGAATGAGGTCGTCGCGGCCGGCAAGCTTCTGGAACGAGCGCACGAGTTGGCAGCCACCCTGGTTCAGAACTGTCCAACGTCGCTAATGACGACCAAGCGGCTGCTAAAGAGTTACTCCGCCAAAGAGCTCGATCGCGAGCTTGACGCTGCCGTGGAAGAGAACGCGCGCATCCGCGCGACCGCCGATTTTCGCGAAGGCCTAAGTTCGTTTCTGGAGAAACGAAAGCCGCGCTGGACGGGACGATAAAGGGCTCTGCGGTGCGGTTTCCTTTTCGGGACCACAGGCTGCGGAAATACCGAATTGGGCGAGTCGCGTCACGCCGCATAACTTCAAACCAGCAGGACTCCCCATCTCTTGTTACAATTCCTCTCTTCGAGCATTTTGCTAGAAATTTGCTTTATGCTTTTTGGCTGACAGCAAAGGCTGTGGCTGCCGAGGAAGATGCCCGGCTTGGGCAAGCGATGTTCTACGACCGCGGGAAGCTCTGTCGGAGAGGCGGACCGCGACCAACACAGGGAGAGAATGATGAGATTTCGTCTGTATTCCGTGGTTGCGCTACTAGCTGCAATCTCGCTGTTTTCAACGCTGGCTCGTACCCAACAAACGCCCCCCGCAGCACCTGCGCAGCAAACGCCGCCCGCATCCGGCCAGAAGCAACAACCTGAGACCATGGAAAAAACTCCGGAGGCGCCGATTGAGCCGGTCATGAGTGGGCCCTACCCGGTAATGAGCAAGGCCGCTGAAGAACGCGCACGCCAGCTTTTTGAAATGTTCAACCATGGCGAGTTCAGCCAGATATGGGCCTCGCTTTCCGACGGGCAGAGGCGCGTACTCGTCAATACGGCGGCCAAGGCGCGGCACGCCCCCGGCACGGCGCCGGTGCCGGCCGAGGAGAGGTTTGTCGCGGGCATGAAGAAGTATCACGAAGCCTTGGGTAAAGAAACCTCGATGCAGGAAGAAAACACCACTCCCTACTTGTTCGCTCCGGACACGGTTTACTCGCGGCTGTCCACCTTCCCCGGAGCGCGGGTGCCGATAATCTTCACCATTACGATCAATCAGCGCGGCGAGATCGATGTTTTTCCGCCACCGAGCCCGCTGCACACCATCCCCGAGGGGCGCTACGCCGGCTATGAAGATAAGGTCAAGCTTAGGCTGCCTTTCGAGGGCGAGTGGCTGGTCTATAACGGAGGGCGCAACATTTTCGAGAATCGCTATGCCGCAGCGGACGATCAGCGTTTTGCCATGGATTTCGTATTCCTGAAAAACGGCAAGCTGTTCTCCGGACCGGGGGTGATTAACGCCAAGGTCGAGGACTATTACTGCTTCGGTCAACCCATCCTGGCTCCCGCCGATGGCACGGTCGTCAAGGCGATAGGGACCTACAACGATTACCCGCCGGGCAAACCGGCCGGCGATCCGCCCGACGGAAACGTCGTGATCATCTCGCATGGCCATGGCGAGTCCTCTTTCTTCAATCACCTGAAGCAAAATAGCCTTAAGGTGAAACTGGACGACAAGGTGAAGCAGGGCGATGTGATTGCCGAATGCGGTAACAGCGGCGCCGGCGTGATTCCACATGTGCATTATCACTTCCAGAGGAGTATGGGAGTGGGGCTGCCGGCACAGTTTGTGGACTACCTTGCCGATGGCAAGCCGGTGGCGTCCGGCGAGCCTACGCGGGGGCAACTGGTAAAGAGTGCGCCGGCCGCACCCGCCGGCACTCCGAGCGCTGCCGCTTCAAGCGAGACGCCTGCGCCGCCGAGCAAGTAAGTTCGCTTCCTCATGCAGAAGCTGTGCGGCGGGCGTAGAGCAGGTTGCTGCGCCCGCTTTTTGGCTTCGAGCTGCTAGCTCCGATGCTTTGGGCCTTTGGCTCTTAGCTTTCCGCCATCGGCCAGCAGAGATTGCTAAAGGCTAGGAGCTAAGGACAAAGAGCCAACATCAACTGCCGAGTACCCGGATTGAAGATTGAAGACAGGCCGGTGCAGCAGGCATCCTCAGCCAGGGTGTTTGAGACCGCGCTTCGCGTCCGCTATGCCGAGACCGACCAGATGGGCGTGGTCTATCACTCGAACTACCTCATCTGGTTTGAAGTTGGCCGGGTTGAAATGCTGCGGCAAATGGGTTTCACCTATCGCGAGATGGAGAAGCAGGATGGCACACGACTGGCGGTTGCCGACGTGCGCTGCCGTTTCAAGGCGCCGGCGCTATACGACGATCTGATCAGCGTCCGTACCAGGCTGCTGAATGTGCGCGAATCGCTGGTGCACTTTGGCTACCAGGTGGTACGTGCCACCGACGGCAACTTGCTGGCTGAAGGCGAGACGGTTCACCTGGTGCTGGATGCGGAATTCAAGCGCAGGCCGTTGCCCGAGAAATATCTTGTGCCTTTTCTGCAAGCGGCGGGCAAACGGTAGTAAGATCCTGCCCCAAAGCAAAACTCCATCGCCATGCGCGTGAATGTGGCACACTGTAGAGACCATGCAGGCGCTTCATATCAGCGGCAACGACCTGATCCTGGAAGACGTGCGCCAGGTGGTTTATGAGCGCCGTCCCATCCTGCTGCAACCCGAGGCTCGGCTGGCCGTGGACCGTGCGCGCGCGGTGGTGGATGACGTGGTTGCCAACGAGCGCGTGGCCTACGCGGTGAACACCGGCGTAGGCCAACTTGCTGACCTGCACATTCCTCAAAAAGATATTCGCAAACTCCAGGTCAACCTGGTGCGCTCCCACGCTGTGGGCGTCGGTGACCCGCTGGCGGAGGATGTTGTGCGCGCCATGATGTTGCTGCGCGCGAACTCGCTGGCCAAGGGTCTGTCCGGAGTGCGGCCGCTGGTCATCGACACCCTCTGCGAGATGCTGAACCGCGGCGTGCATCCGGTGATTCCCTCGCAAGGCAGCGTAGGCGCCAGCGGCGATCTGGCGCCCCTGGCCCATCTGGCCCTGGTCATGATCGGCGAGGGCGAGGCCGTGAACGAGGGCAAGCCCATCCCTGCCGCAGAAGCCATGAAACGCGCGGACATCCAGCCTCTGGTGCTGGAGGCCAAAGAAGCGATCTCGCTGATCAACGGTACTCAGGCCATGCTGGCGGTGGGACTGCTGAGCCTCTTGCAGGCGGAAATCCTCGCCGACACCGCCGACGTGATAGGGGCGCTCACGCTGGACGCGCTGAAGGGTACCGACGTCGCATTCGACGAGCGTATTCAGCGGGCGCGGCCGCATTCCGGGCAACAGCTGGTAGCGCAGAATCTTCGCCACATGCTGGAAGGCAGCGTGATTCGCGAATCGCATCTCGATTGCCAGAAGGTGCAGGACGCTTACTCGCTGCGTTGCATGCCGCAGGTCCACGGCGCGGTGCGCGATACTCTGGCGCATTGCCGCCAGGTGTTTGAGGTGGAGATGAACTCGGCGGTCGACAACCCTCTGGTCTTCCCCGAGGAAAAGAAAGTAGGCGCGCCGAAACGCGCCATTGGCGCAATCGTTCCCGGCGTCATCCTTTCCGGCGGCAACTTCCATGGCCAGCCGCTGGCCTTCGCGCTCGATTTCATGGCCATCGCACTCAGCGCTCTGGCGGGTATTTCGGAGCGGCGGCTGGAGCGGCTGGTAAATCCTGCGCTCAACGAAGGACTGCCGGCGTTTCTGGCGCCGGGTGCGGGCCTCAACTCCGGTTTCATGATGCCGCAGGTGACCGCGGCGGCCTTGGTAAGCGAGAACAAGGTGCTCTCGCATCCCGCGTCCGTCGATTCCATCACCACGTCAGGAAACAGGGAAGACTTCGTTTCCATGGGAATGACCTCGGCCAACAAGCTGCTGCGGGTGGTGACCAATGCCCGGAATGTTCTGGCCATCGAAGCGCTGGCGGCGGCCCAGGCGGTGGACTTCCGTGCTCCCCTGGAGAGCAGCAAGCGCGCCCAGGCGGCCAAGGCCGCCATTCGATCCGTCTCGCCTCCCATCACCGAAGACCGTGTCCTCACTGCCGATTTCGCCAAAATCGCAGCGATCATCGCCAAAGGTGAGTTGGCAGCGGTATTGAGCTAAGTGACAAGTGTAGAGGTTGTGGGACCGATGAGCGATAGAATCCCTTGCTATCGCTCACGCAACCGCGTAACGTGAGCGATAAAGCATTGGCCTATCGCTCATGACATGGAACTGGCAACAACCCGACTGGCCTCATTTCACCTGGGACGTGACCGTTCCTCCGTCCACTTCGATGCGCTTTTTGTCGCGGTGAACCCACCGCATGAGTACAACGGAATGTCTTTCTTTCCGGCTATACGTCTTTGCCGACCGCATCACTTGTGTAATGGCGATCTCTCGTTACTCATCCGCGAAACGCATTCACCTAACACGGGCCAATGTCGAAGCTACGCTTCATAAAACCTCTGCGGTCTAGCGGTTGCGCCGTAATGCGAAATTAAGTTGACCTCCCCGCTGGGCAGTGCAACAGTGGGTCGACACAAGGAGGATCGTGATGGCAAAACGGGGGCAAAGTGCAGCTTCGCTTTTCGACATTAACTTGATAGCAGGATCGGTTGCGCTCGTGCTGGTTCTGATCGCGACCACGATCATAGCCGCCCCAGCAGCGCACGCGCAGACATTCACTGTATTACATAGTTTCACCGGCGGACTGGACGGGGCAAACCCGGGGGCCGGTTTGACTATGGATGGTGGGGACCATCTTTATGGCACAGCCGTTCTCGGTGGAGCTACGGGGAGTTGCTCCTATCCGGATGGATGTGGAACGGCCTTTCGGATGACCCATGCCGGATCAGGCTGGACGTTTGCCCCCATTTACAGCTTTAACTCAAACCCGTCCAGCAGGGTGACCATAGGTCCGGACGGTACACTGTACGGATCGAACTATGCTGGTCTTTACAACCTGAGACCCCCGGCGACGCCACCATTTTCAGTGATCACACCCTGGACCGAAACCGTCATTTATCAGTTTGTCTTCAACTACGGAATTGATCCCATGGGCGATCTGGTCTTCGATCGAGAGGGCAACCTCTACGGCACAAACTATGATGGAGGAGTCGTGAATACCTGTAGCGGCGGACTGGGCTGCGGAACGGTTTACGAATTAACCCTGTCGCAAGGCGTCTGGACGCTGGCGCGGCTTTACGTCTTGACCGGACAATCGGATGGAACGGACCCCATGAGCGGTGTCCTCCTTGACCAAGCCGGCAACGTGTATGTCGCAAGTTCCCAGGGATACTACGACAACGGAGCCCAGTGGGGCGCGTTGTTTGAGCTGACGCGCTCGGGATCGGGGTGGACGGAGACCACGCTGCACGACTTCCAGGATGGTACTGGGATAATTCCGGTGGGCGGACTGATCTCCGACAGTGCAGGCAACATCTATGGCACAACGGTCGCCACGACGGGCAACGGCGGAGGCGGCACCGTATTCAAGCTTACTCCCTCAGGCTCCGGATGGATCTTCGATACTCTTTACACGTTAAGCGGAGGAGGCAGCGGCAGGACTGGCCCGGAAGGCAAGTTGCTGCTGGACGCAAGCGGCAATCTCTACGGCACCACCTATCGCGAAGGCGCCTACGGAAAGGGTTCGGTTTTCAAGCTGACGCCCGGAAACGGCGGTTGGACCTACGCGTCGCTGCACGATTTCACCGGTGGCGGCGATGGGGCTAACCCGCTGGACGGGCTGGTGATGGACTCCAGTGGAAATCTCTACGGCACGACCTATGCTGGCGGTATTACCGGATCTCGCTGCGACTCAAGCTTCTACTATCAATGCGGCGTGGTCTTCGAGATCGCGCCGTAGCGCTCCATGCGCCCGGTCTCGGATGTCCGCTGACTCGACAGGAAAGTCGCAGCCTGTGACGCAGAGAAAAGCTGGACGGGCCGACAAGATATACTTCTGTTTACTGCCTTGGGCCAGGGGGCGCGAAGCTCATGAGTGTGCTGCCCCATAACACTAGCAACCCTATGACCTATTGCGCCATAGGGGAAACTTTGGGCCAAGCCTAGGCAGGTTAGTGGGGGATTTCACCGTTGCATGCGGAGGAAGACCCATTTTCGGCACCCTTGCACCACCCCAGAGCATTTTGTCGGCAATCGCTTAAGCCCTTCCGGATCATTAACTTGGCTGATCTGCCGCGACAGGCCCCATTGCGGTACATCACGTGCTCACTAAGGTTAGTTTGGGGTGGAGATTCCTTTGAAGGCAGTACGGTTGATCTTTGGTCTCGGTCTGGTTCTGATCGCCAGCGCACATTGGCTTGGCGCTGCCACCCATCCCGTTCCTCTCGATAAGAATACCGACTCGGCGAAGTGCATCGAGTGCCACGAGGACAAGGCCAAAGGGAAGTTTGTTCACTCCGCCATCGCCACGGGCTGCACCAGTTGTCACGAGATCCGCGTCAACAAAGACGTCACTCGCGTAAAGCTGATTACCACCACCACGCAGGCGCTGTGCCTCACCTGCCATGCCGACAAGAATGCGGCCGACCTCAAAGGCAAGGTCCATCCGCCGGCGGTCCGCGACTGCGTGAAGTGTCACGACCCACACCAATCCGACAATAAGTACCAGTTGCTGAAACCGACCTCCGGCGATAAGGACCAGAACCTCTGCCTGAGCTGCCACACCCAGGGCCTGAACGTTCCCGAGAAGGGCAGCCGCCATGCGGCGCTGGACATGGGATGCGAGACCTGCCATGTCACTCACAAGGTCGGCGAGCGCGGCAAGCAGGAGTTCGATTATCACCTGACCAAGGCGACTCCGGGGTTGTGCATCGATTGCCACGACGTGAAGGATGCCAGCCTGATCAAGGCCCATCAAGGCCAGCCATTCGCCGGGGCCAACTGCGTGCAATGCCACGACCCGCACCAGTCAGCGTCGCCCAAGCTGCTGCAGGCCTTCCTGCACCCGCCGTTTGCGATGAACACCTGCGAGGTCTGCCATCAGCCGGCCAAGGACGGCAAAGTCGTCCTCACCCAATCGGACGCCAAGGCGTTATGCGTCTCCTGTCACAGCGAGCAGGCGGAGAAAATCGAGAAGGCAAAGTTTCCTCATCCCGGCGCGCAAGGCGATTGCGTCGCCTGCCATAATCCGCACGCCGGCAAGACTCCGGGCTTCATCCAACCCGATCCGGTCAATGTCTGCCTTGCCTGCCATAGCGAGCAGGCCGAGGCGTTCAAGAAGGCGCACTTGCATGAACCGGCGTATGAATTGGGTTGCGCCACCTGCCACGAGCCCCACGGCGGCGACAATGAGCACCTGCTGCGCGCCAAAGGCAGCGCCCTGTGTCTGGAGTGTCACGGTCCCGATTCGCGCCCGCAAGCGCTGCCCTCCGAGCATGTGCTGACCATCTTCAACGGCAAGGTCAAGCTGCCGCTGGACTATTATCAGAAGAACAGGGTGGTCATCTTGCCTATCAAATACGGGCTGGGACATCCCGTGCTTGGTCATCCGGTGCAGGACGTGATGGACCCCTCCGACATCACCAAGGTCAAGATTCACATCGATTGCATGACGTGTCATCAGCCCCACGCTTCCACCCAGCCCGGGCTGTTGGTAAAAGATCAGGCCAATAACATGGCCTTCTGCGACAGCTGCCACAAGAATCGGCTGACGCTAAAGTAGGACTCGAGGAATGGAGATAGCAATGACATTCAAGTTTCGCCGCAATCGCATTCGAGCCGCCTCTCTCCTCGGCGTATTCGGGTTGCTTCTGACTCTGCTGTTACCCGTGGGAGCGTTTGCCGGGAGCAAGAAGAAGGCGCAGGCGCAAGCCGCCCAGCCCGCCGCGGCAAAGCCGCAGATTGATATCAGCAAGCTGGTGTGGCCCGATCCGCCCAACATCCCGCGGGTTCGCTACACCGGCTACTTCGCCGGCATGAAGCTCGACTACACGCCTGCCGATGAGCAAGCCAAGAAGAAGCAGACGTGGATGGATCGCCTCGCCGGCACCCAGGACGGGAACAACAAACAGCATTACAAGCCGGTGCCGTTCCAGTTGCTGGCGCCTTACGGGATGGGGGTCAACTCCAAGGGCGATCTCTATGTGGCGGACCAGAAGGTCGGCGCCGTCTTTGTCTTCAATACCGAAACCAAAGACACCACCCTGATTGCGAACGGCCGCGACGCCAGCTTCGGGATGATCAATTCGGTCGCTCTGGACGACGACGATCGCCTGTTCGTCACCGACGGCAAGCTGCGCCGCGTGCTGGTCTTCGACAAGAAGAATGCGGTGGTCGAAGTGATCAAGGACGGCCTCATCGATCCCGTCGGCATCGCCATTGACACCGAGAACCGGCAGCTTTATGTAGTCGACACCCAGGCTGACCAGGTTGTGGTTTACGACGCCGACACCCTGAAGGAGAAGCGGCGTATCGGCACCGGCGGCAAGAAACACGAGCTCAATACTCCCGGCGACTTCTCCGCTCCCTCCTACGTTGCCCTCGACAAGGACGCCAATGTCTACGTCACCGACACCATGAATTACCGGGTGGAGATCTTCGATGCCGATGGGAATTTCATCGGCCAGTTCGGCAGGCACTGCGATGGTCCCGGCTGCTTCGCCCATCCCAAAGGCATCGCGGTCGATAGCGACGGACACATCTGGGTCGCCGATCCCATGCTCGATCTGTTGCAGTCCTTCAATCGCGAAGGGCGATTGCTCGGCATAGTCGGCGGGCATGGTGAGCAGCTCGGACAATTCTCCTCACTCGACGGCGTCTTCATCGACAAGAACAACCGCATCTTCACCTCCGAACAGTTTCCTGGCCGGGTGCAGATGTTCCGCTACATTACCGACGCCGAGGCTGACCAGCTCAAGAAGGAAAAGGAAGCGCAAAAGGCCGGCGTGACGGCAGGTGTCCAGGAGACGCCGGCGGCCGCGCCAACTCAGGCCCAAGCCAAGGCTGACGGGACAAAATAACCGGCGCAGCCAACGGTGTCACCTGCGTACCTCGATAACCCGGCTGAAAAGCTCCGCCTTTGAGGAGCTTACTTACCTCTCTTGCCAGGACATTCAGGCATTGACTAAAGTGCCAGTCAGGGTGATTCCCATTTTGGAACTGGCCCCCTGGCTGCGGAATTTCACGAACCCCTTGCGTAACTTGGCTCTTTTCCCCCATCCCAGCCTGCCAGCCGCCTCCCCCAAAGAATATCCAAGGTGAATCGTTTCAATCCGTTACGCTATAACTGAGTGCTACTCAACTTCGGTCTGCGGCTTGCACTTATCAAGCGTGGAGGTCGAGGGGGCCCGGCTTCCAAGCAAGGCCTTATGAAACTGCAGATTCATATCAGGAGATCGATCTTATGAAGAAAGTACTGTTAGTAACTCTTACCGTTCTGGCATTCGGCATGTTCGCGATGGCGCAGATCGGAAACCCGACATCTGACGTGTTGGGCGCTCACCTTAACTATGGTCGTGGCTGCCCCGCCTGTCACGCTCCGCACAGCGGCGCGCTCGGCAACGGTATTGCCACCTCCGACCCCAACACCGGCAACATCGCCCTGTGGGGCCAGAACGTCGGCGCCTTGTTTGGCAAGACCTTCCAAACCGGCGGCGGCAACTACATCCTGACGATTCCCGGATCCTGGACGACCAGCGACCCAGTGTCGGCAGATACCATGACCTGCCTTAGCTGCCACGACGGCAACTATGCCACGGGCGCCATGATGAAGAACAAAGTCTATGAGTCGTTGCCCAGCACCTACGGCACCAACCCCATTCCGACCCTGCTCGGAAACAACGGCGCGGGCCAAATCGGTGACTACCTGAACGATCACCCGGTGGGCGACAACGCTACCATCGGTTGCGGCGGCAGCCACAACTGGGATTGCACCATTGCTTCCAACGGCCAGATCATACCTGGCCCGAAGATGCTGCAGTTCATTCAAAACTACGGCTTCTTCGTCAGCCCCGCGACCTACTCCAACACGCCGACCGTACAGTGCACCACCTGCCACAACCAGCACTTGATGAATGTGGTTTCGGTGACCTATGACGGCGGCAGCTGTAGCGGCAATCCCTCGGGTTGCAGCGGCTTGCCTACTGGCTACTACCAGACGATGTTCTTCATTCGTGCGCCCTATAACCCGAATGACGGGAACATCTACACCAACCAGACAGCTCAATTCTGCCGCCAGTGCCATGGTGGCGAGTCGAACGAACTGAACGGCGGATCGACCATCCCGACCGTGTTCTAACTTGTACTGCTTCCGGGGAGAGAGAAATCTCTCCCCGATTTTTCGGGTGAGGAATTTCGGGTGAGGAAATGAAGTTCAAGTTTTCAATCTGCGGGTTGCTTTTCGCGGCTCTCACAACAGCATCCGGCCAGGTAGCCTCGCACGCACAGCCCTCCGCCTTCAACGTCCCCTCGGTGCAACTCAGCCAGCCAACCGGCAAGCCGGTGGCGCGAGTCAACGGCGTGGTGCTTACGGACAAAGATCTGGTGCGCGAAGAGTATCTGATTTTCCCTTACGCCAAGCAGCACGATGGCAAGATCCCGGCCTCCTTCGAGCCCGAGATCCGAAAGGGCGCGCTGGAAATGATTATCTTCGAGGAACTGGTTTATCAGGACGCGCAAAAGAGAAAGCTAACGATTTCGCCGGCGCGGCTCAGCAAGGCTGAGGCCGACTTCCGCCAACACTTCGATACTACAAGCCAGTACCGCCAATATCTCCAGAGCGAGTTCCAGGGCAACGAGCAGGCGCTGCACGAAAAGATCAAGCGCTCGCTGTTGATCGAGCAGCTTTTGAAGACCGAAGTGGACGCGAAGTCTACCGTTTCCGCGGCTGAGCTAAGGGCGTACTACGACAAGAATCCCGCGCGCTTTGAGTACCCCGAATCGTTCGCCATCCAGACCATCTCCGTTATCCCGCCTGCCAAAGCGACCCCGGCACAACTGAAGGAAGCCAAAAAACGCGCTGACGATGCTTATAAGCAAGCCAAGGCTACGAAGAACGCCGAAGAGTTCGGTCTGCTGGCAGAGAAGATCTCCGAGGACGACTACCGGGTGATGATGGGCGACCACAAATGGGTTCCGCGCGACAAGATGCCCCCGGAGATGTTGCAGCCGGCGTTGAAGATGAAAGACGGCCAGACCAGCGACCTCCTTCAGGTGGGACAGTTCTACGTCATCTTCCGCCTGAACAAGCACGTTCCCGCCGGCAAGACGCCGTTTGAGGATGTGAAAGTTCCCTTGCGCAAGGAATTGGAGAAGAGCAAGACCGAGCAGGTTCGCGCTGCCCTCGACAAGAAGCTACGCCAGAACGCAAAGGTGGAAACGCTGTGAACCAGTTGTCAGTGGTCAGTGGCCAGTGGCCAGTTGTCGGCGGCGGTTTGTGTCAGGGCACGGCTTCAGCCGTGCCGTAAAGCGTGCTCCCGCGAGGGGCTTTAGCCCCCGGAGATATTGCCAGGGAAGGTCACGAAGATGGCCGCAAGGGGTGGTGGGGGTTGGAAGGCAGATTTCATCATGTTTGGATTGTCTTAGCGGGGATACTGCTGCTCGCGCTTCCCTCAGCGGCGCAAATTACCATCGGCGATGACTTGAATCTTACCGCCAGCGGCAGCGTCTCCGCCGGGTACTCGGCCGACTACGGCAATCAGATTAGTTCCGACCATGGCCTTGGATTTGGCGGCAGCGCCGCCCTGGGCGGTTTCTTCTACAATCCTAATTTCCTCTCCTTCAACGTGGATCCCTATTACAACCAGTCCCGGAGCAACTCCGGGTTCGGCTCGGTTACCAATGCGTCGGGAGTGGCGCTGGGCAGCGCTATCTTCAACGGCAGCCACTTTCCCGGTTCCGTTAACTACAACACCAACTACAACACTACGGGAAACTACGGACTCCCCGGCATTGCCAGCCTGAATACCAACGGCAACAACCAGAGCTTTGGCATCGGTTGGGGCGCTTTCGTTCCCGGCCTGCCTACCCTCTCCGTGGGCTACCAGATGGGGAGCAGCAATTATTCCCTCTATGGCACCAATGAAAACGGGAGCTCAGATTTTAAGTCTTTCAACGTCAATTCCAACTACAACATTGCGGGCTTCGGTTTAGGCGCCGGCGTCTCTCACGGTACGTCGAATGCGCTGATTCCGGGCGTCATCCTGGGCGGGCAGTCGGAAACCTCGAGCTCAGAGAGCACCAGTTACGTTTTCAGCGCCTCGCACGCCATGCCCTGGAACGGCAGCTTCTCCAGCAACTTCAACCGCACCGACCTCAACTCGGACTATCTGGGTTACAGCTTCAACGGCGACATTGATTTGGTTTCGGCCAACGTCGGCCTGCATCCCACCAACAAGCTGAGCTTTTTCCTTAATAGCGACTACACCGACAATCTTAGCGGCTCGTTGTACGAGGCCATCATTCCCAGCACCTCCGGTACGGCGTCAAATCAGTCCACCACGTCATCGACGGCGGGAATCCTGGGCGGAACGCAGAACTCTCCCCAACAGTCCTCCCACGCCTGGGATTTCCTGTTTGCCACCGACTATGCCTTTGCCAAGGACCTGCAAGTCCAGGGAGAGTTCGAACGCCGCGAGCAGGCCTATCTGGGAGAGAACTACGGATCCAATCTGTATAGCGCCGGCGTCTTTTACACCCGCCAGATCGCCGGCGGCTACCTCGGCTCTTCGGTGAACGTCATCGACAGCACTGTCGACAACAGCAACCAGAATGAGCTGGGCTTCAATGTCAATGCGAACTACAACCGGCGCATCGGCCAGTGGTCGGTGGGAGGCTACTTCAGCTACGCTCAGAACGTTGCTACGTTTCTGGTGGCGTATACGACCTCGTTCTACAATTTCTCCGGTAATGTGAGCCGGCGCTTCGGAAGCTGGTATTGGAGCGCCAGCGCCGGAGGCGGCAGAAGCGGCCTGACGGATGAGCCGGGTACCAGTAGCAGCAGCGAGACCTTCGGCACCAGTCTCGGCACCCGGAAATTCGCCCTCAGTGGAAACTACTCCAAATCCGATGGCAACTCGCTGGCCAGCGGAGGCGGGCTGACTTCCACGCCGCTTCCGATCATCATACCTTCGAGCCTGCTGATCCTCTACGGGGGTACCAGTTATTCGTTTTCCGCCTCCACCGCCCCTGTACGCAACTTTACTGCCGCCGCCAGCTATGTGAAGGCAAAGGACAACCTGAGCAATCTCGGCATCACCTCCTGGAACAATTACGAGCAGGAGAATGCTTATCTCCAGTACCAATTCAGGCAAGTTGGTGTCAATGGGGGATACGCCCGGCTGGTCCAAGGATTTAGCGCCTCGGGAACCGCGCCAGCTTCGTTCTCTTCGTTCTATATTGGTGTATACCGGTGGTTCAACTTCTTCTAAAGGGACGGGGCGAGGCACATTTGAGACTGGCGTGGTACATCGTTGTGGCGCTGTTGCTGACTGCGCCGCCGCTCGTAGCTGCGAGTAAGCCCAAGACTACCCAAGTCGAGGTCCCCGAGCTACTGCTCGAGGGCGGGCGTAAGCTCACCTTCCAACGCAGCTTCACCTCCGACCGCGACGTCCGCAGCAAGCCTGGCTTTTTCACCCGCGTCTTCGACTTCGTGGTCGGCGCGCCGGACGTTCACTTTCTGGTCCGTCCCTACAGTGTGGTCGAGGACTCGCGCGGCCGCATCATCGTTACCGATCCCGGCGCGCAGGGCGTCCACATCTTCGATCCCACGCAGCAGAAGTACAAGTTCATCGAGCGCAAGGAAAAGAACAAGGACGCGATGCTGGCGCCGCAATGTGTCGCGGTGGATGACAAGGACAACATCTACGTCACCGACTCCGAGTCAGGCAAGATTTTCGTGTTCAATGCCGATGGAAAGTATCAGCGCGCGCTCGGCAGCCTGAAGGGCGGCGAAGGCTTCTTCAAGCGCCCGACCGGGATCGCCGTCGACTCGGGGGAACAGCGCATTTATGTGACTGACACGCTGCGTAACAAGATCTTCGTGCTCGATATGAATGGCAGCGTGATGCAGACCATCGGGCAGACCGGCGAGCAGCAGACCGAATTCAACTATCCCACGGAGTTGCGCCTGGATGGCAAGGACCTGGTGGTGGTCGACGCCATGAACTTCCGGGTGCAGGCGCTGGACCGCTCCGGCCAGTTCCAGTATTCCATCGGCAGCATCGGCGACAGCGCCGGCTCCATGTTTCGGCCAAAGGGGATCGGCATTGACTCTGAAGGTCACCTCTATGTCGTCGAGGGATCGCACGACCTGGTCCAGGTGTTCAACCGCGAGGGCCAGCTCCTGTACTACTTCGGACAAGAAGGCTCGGGCTTCGGCGACTTCCGTCTGCCCACCGGCCTGTTCATCGACCGCAACGACCGCGTCTTCGTAGTCGATTCGTACAACCACCGGGTGCAGATGTTTCAGTACTATGCATTGAAGCAGGCCAAGGGAGGCGCGCAGTGAAGTTGCGCTTCCTGCTGGCTGCGATGCTGGGCTTGGCGCTCGCCGGCATTATGCTGGGCCAGGTTAAGCCGGGCCAGACCACCGCCACGACGTCAGCTCCCAAGGGTGGCGACGTAATTGGCATGCACGATCTGTCGCCCGGCGGCCCGTCTCCCCTTAAGGGCAGCCGATCGGGCTCGTGCACCTACTGCCACGTCCCCCACGGCGGCAATGGAAACCTGGCTCCGCTGTGGAACCAGAAGCTGTCCAAGGCAACTTACGACACCTATACCAGCACCACGTACGTCAACAAGAACAGCCAGCAGATGCCTTTGGGCAGTGCGAGCGGTCTGTGCCTGAGCTGCCACGATGGCACCGTCGCGGTCGGCGATTCCGTGCTGTTTGGCCAGATGCCGACTCGGGGAAGCTGGATTCCGGGCGACGAGTTCGGGACACATCTTCAGGGCTCGCATCCCTTCAGCCTGGTCAAGCCATTGCACGACAACATCGACTTGACCTCGACTTTGGTTGCGTCAGGCAAGAGTGGCGACAAGACCGGCGCCGTCCAACTGGTCAACGGAGATGTGGAATGCACCTCCTGCCACAATCCCCACGTGCAAGACGTCGATAAGGTGGCGTCGAATTTTCTGGTGCGCGACGCCGCCAGCGGACAGATGTGCCTCTCCTGCCATGACCCAGCGCGGACGTCCATGGGGGGTAAGAACCAGGTGAATCCCCTGGCGGGATGGACGATTAGCATTCATGCCATCGCGCAGAACAAGGTCTCAGGGCAAGCCAAGCTGGGAAGCTATGGTACCGTCGCCGGCGACGCCTGCATCTCATGCCACACTCCGCATAACGCCGCTGGCGCGCCCCGGCTGCTACGCGGGCTGAACGAAGCGGACTGCGCCGTCTGCCACAGTGGCGGCTCCAATATTTCTCCCGCCGCGCCCAACATATTCGCGGAATATAGCAAGATCTCCCACCCCCTGCCCAATGGCACCAATCAGCACGATGGCGCGGAGCCTGCCGTGCTCAACAACAATCGCCACGCCACCTGCGTCGATTGCCATAATGGACACGGCGCACAGCAGGTGACCTCGTTCAACATTCCCCCGCTCATCCGCGTCTCGCAGACCGGAACAGTTGGCGTGGGCGTAGACGGCACCACGGTCGTCAATCCCGCGGTTGACCAGTACCAGAACTGCCTGCGCTGCCACGGTTACAGCGCGGGCAAGAAGACGAATCCAATTTATGGCTATCTGCCGGCCAGGGCGGCCAGCGATCCCCTCAACCTGATTCCGCAGATGAATAGCAGTGCGAAGTCGAGCCATCCGGTGATGCACACCCGCAGCAGCGGATTGCCGCAGCCCAGCCTGCTGTTGACCATGCTGGACTTCAACGGCAGTACTGCCCACGGACGCTCCATGAGTACGCAGATCTTCTGCACCGATTGCCACAACAGCGACGACAATCGCGAGTTCGGAGGCGCTGGACCGAGCGGTCCGCATGGTTCCAAGTGGGGGCACATTCTGGAGCGCCAATATCAGGACAGTCAGGCGCCCGCCGGTCCCGGCACGCCGATCACGGTGAACCTGAATCCGCAGCCCGATCTCAGCGTGAATGGCCCCTACGGCATGTGCGCCAAGTGCCACAACCTGAATGTCGTTATGCAGAGCACGTCCTGGGTGTACCACAAAAACCATGTGGCGACTGACGGCTTCTCCTGTTCGACTTGTCACAACCCGCATGGCATGACGGCGACCAGCGCCAACCCCACCGGCGTCCGCATGGTCGATTTCGACTTGAATGTTGTGGGCAGGAATGGCGCGCTGAACATTTCCTATGATCCGGGCTCGAAGACCTGCGTTCTGATGTGCCATAACACCGCGCACAATCCCGGTGGCGGAGTCAGCAAAGTCACCGGCCCGCAAACCGGCGGAGCCATTAAGAAGAGATAAGCGGCGGCACACGTTAGACCGGGTCTGGCTCGACGGCACTATGTCCACCCCTTCCATCGCGTCACCCGCTTCCGCCCACGCCAGCGTGCGCCGCTGGTTCGCCTCGCTGCCGTTGCGCGTGCTGGTCATGGTGGCAACATTCACCGCCGCAGCCGCCTACCAGGCTCTTCATCTTTTCGCCCTCGCTGACAACGACATCTGGTGGCGCCTGCGTACCGGTCTCTGGATGCTGGAGAACCATGCGGTTCCTCACGACGGCCTGTTTTCGCAATCGGCGTCGCTGTCCTGGGTCGATTCCAGTTGGGGCTTCGATCTGCTGACTGCTGCGGCTTATCGGCTGTTTGGGTTGGCTGGTTTGCCGGTTCTCTTGACGCTGTTCCAAGTGGCCGTCGCGGTCGCGATTTTCATTCTGGCCGGCGGCTTCCGGAAGAATTTCTGGCCGGCAGTGATATTGGCTACCGTCGCGCAATGCTGCATCGCTCCCATGCAGCCGCGCCCCGCCGTGTGCTCCATTGTTTTGCTGGCTGTCGAACTGGCGCTGCTGCTCCGCGCACGGCGCACCGGCAACCTGCGTCTCCTATATTGGCTGCCGCTCATCTTCGTGGTATGGGTCAATCTTGACCGCCAGTTTTCTTACGGACTGCTGGCGCTGGCGCTTTTCTGCACGGCGCTGGTCATTGAGCAGCTTGGCGAGCAGCTTTTCCGCCGCACCGGAATGTCCTGGTTCGAAACTGGTCTGCCTGGCATCCGCATCAGCGCCCTGGCAGCGGTCGCCGGCGGATCGCTGCTGGCAACCTTGGTCTCGCCTTACGGCTATCGCCTGGACGCGCTGCTGTGGCAGAGCGCGACCAACTCCGTCGCCGATCGCTATTTCTCCGAGCTTCACGCTATGCGCTTCCGTCAGCCGCAGGACTATCTCCTCATGCTGCTGGCAATGACCGCGTTCTTCGCGCTCGGTCGCCGCCGTTCGCACGACCTCTTCCTGATTTCGCTGCTGATCGTCTCCGCCGCAATCTCGTTCCGCTTGCAGCGCGATAACTGGCTGGTTGCCGTCGTTTCCGTCGGCATCATCGGTAACGCACTCGCCTATAACCAGGCTTCGGTGACCGGGCCGCAAACCTGGCGGGCGGCAAAGCCGGTAACGGCAGCGCTGGTGTTGCTGGTTATCGTCGTCGTTGGCCTGAGACTTCCCGCCAGGGGCAGGTTGATGTCTAAGGTCAGCGAGCGCTTCCCGGTGCGCGCCAGCGATTACATTCGCCAGAACCATCTGCCGCAGCCGCTCTTCAACACGTATCCCTGGGGCGGATTTCTGACGTGGTATCTCCCGGAGTATCCGGTCTTCATCGATGGCCGCGTCGATCTCTACGGCGACGACATCAATATTGCCTATTTCAAGCTGATGGATGCCGAGATTCCGGTGGAGTCGCACCCCGGCTTCGCCCAGGCGCAGACCATTCTGCTGGAAGCGAACTCGCCTTTAGGCGAGGCGCTGAGCACGCTGCCCGGCTTCCGCGTTGCGTATAAAGACGATCAAGCTGTTGTGCTGGAAAGGGCAGAGTAGTCAGAGCTATTGCCGCGCGAACACTGTAGCTATCTTGTCTTCGTAGATCTTGCGGAAGCGCGGGTCCAGCTCCAGCGCCGACACCAGACCATCCCGCCGGTGCAGTAAAACCAAGCGTGAGTCATTGAGGTAAGGATTGTTCTTGTACGAGATGTCCCCGTTCTGCGTGTCGAGCAGCATCTTGTTCAATTCGTCGCCGTAGAGGTCGGTGCGGCCATCAACCACCACAGGATATTCCGGCAGATACCAGGTTAGAAACCCACCCCAGTCGAAGGTGTTGTACAGCGGACCGGGCAGACGATTCTGGTGCACGAAGTTGACCGCATTTACCGGAAGTATGCTGGTGATGGCGCGATCGAGGCCGCGGGTGTTGAAGTCGGTTCCGCGCGCAAACAGCAGCAACATCACGGCCACGCCGGCAAAGACTCCGGCGAGTTCCCAGGCTGTCTCCGGGTGCTCGCGCTCAGCGTCCTCGCGGGGAGCATCGGCAATGCAGGCTGCGGCCGTCACGCACAGCAGCCAGGAGTCTCGCATGGTGCGGAAGGCCACCACGCCGGCAAACGCCAGCAGCGCCAGCTTGAACAGGTCAATCCTCTTCTGCCAACCCACGACGAAGAAGGCAGCGCCGGCCAGCAGCAACTCCACGTAGTGCTCCCAGGCGCGAAAGCTCAACGGCTGTAGCTCCTTGATCATGGAGTAGATCAAAGTGGAGCGCGAGTATTGGAAAATCACTCCGTAAAGATGATAGGAATAGGGCCCGATCAGGGTCGCCATCACACAGGCGGCAAAGATGATCGCTAGCTTTCCGGCTGGAAGCCTCGGCGGCTGCAGGTAGGCAGGATCAAAGCCGACTCGCCGGGCAAGGCGTTGGACTAGATTGACGGCAACTAACAACCCAACCACCGCCAGCCCATAGATGAACTGGATGTGCAAATTGGCCCAGAAGAAAAAAATCAACGGCAGCCAATGCAGTGTCTGTGCGCGACCGCTGCGCTGCGCTTCCAGAATCAGAGTCAGGGTTAGGCAGAACAACGCAATCGAGAAGAACACCGGCCGCGGCATCATCAGGAAGAGGAACGCGTAGCAACAGGCTACGGCCAAAACACACGCCAGCCAGAACCTTCCCGAGAGGCGACGCACCATCCAATACACGCTGAACCCAACCTGAATCGTCAGCAACGTTCCATACAGCCCGATGCCCAGCAACCCAAACCAGGCATAGAAGCGCGACAGCAAAACTTCATAGCCCCAACTGTAGGCCGCCCACGGGCGATTGGCTCCCGTCCGCGACAGGATTCCATTGTGGGGAAACGCGGCATGTTGCACAATCCAGTCGCCGACTTTGAGGTGCCACCAGACGTCCAGGTCGATGACAGAGAACTTCAACTGGAATGCAATCGCCCCGACTACAGTTAACAGCCCCGCCAGAACGAGTAACTGTAGCCAGCGCAGGCGCGACAGTGGCGCCAGTTCGTCAAGAAAACTCACCGGCCACTGCTCCCGGTGCCGGAGGTGTAAATCCGCAGGCCCTTGTCGGTGATGAAGTCTTCCAGGTACTTTACCTGCTGCGGTCCGTACTGCGGATCTTTGCGGACTAGCGCGAGGCCAAGATTGCATTCCTGCTCAGCCTTATCGTCCTGGCCGAGAACATGATAACTCCCACAGATCACCACATGGGCATCGCCGTTAAGCGGGTCCAGCTTCGCAGCCTGTTGAGCCAGCTCGAGCACGAGCTGCTCGTTTTGCGGACCCTGGTCGCCGATTTCTCTTGCCCGCTGTAGGAGCTGCACAGAGACGAGTGGGCTCAGATCAAACCTACCTTGGTAGACCAGAACCGCGCTGCCGCCAATCTTTGCCATCGGCTTCAGGTCTTTAAAGACCCGGCGAGTCTGAACGCTTGCACCGCGCACTCCGATGCCGTCCACCATGCTGCCGCTTACGATCATGGTGCCCGTATAAGGAGTTTGCAGCGGGTCCCACTCGAGCTCGGAGAGCCCGCCACAAGGGATGCCGTAATCGCTGTTCTTATTGTTGTAGGTTCGCAGGAAGTAACAATTCGCTGGATGGTTCCTCTCGACGTAATCGCGCACCATTTTTTGCGCCTGGCCCCAGTCAACGTCTGAGTTTGCCAGGTAGCGATAGGTCTGGCCCGGCCCGCCCCAAAGCTCGTTGCCGTAGCTGAGATAGTTGGGATACGCATGTAAGGAAGTGGCCGCCTGGAACACCAACAGCGCTGCCAGCGCGATCATTGCGCATCTGCGTTCGCGGGCAATACTCCAAGCACCTGCGGCGGCGAAGATGATAAGCAGCGGCAGCACCGGGAGCAGATGACGAATGCCAATATTGAGTCCCGATGTCATGCTGAATACGAGGAACAAGAGCGCCGGCAACATTAGGAACAGAAGCTCTCTTCGTTTGCCGGCCCAGAAGCGAATTGCAGTCGCCGAGGCCAACACCATCAGCCAAACTGGCAAAGTGAATTTGATGGCGGCGGCTACCGGAAAGTAAAACCAATTGCTGCCGCGATACCACTTGCCCAACAGGAACGACGGTCTTCCAATCTCCGACTCGACCAGAACATCCTGCAATCCGACCAGGTATGCCTCCGGAGCAATATGCCAACGCTCGAGTTGCGGGACGATTTTAGTTGCAATCGCGCCGTGAGCGAAGGACAGCCTGGCTGTAGTCCAGGTCGCCGCGCCGGCTGGTCTGGCCGCATAACGAAATCCGTATGACGCCCACAGTACCGTGAAGGCAATGGCGGCCACGACGCACAGTGCGCCGGCGTAGCGCAGCAGCTTACGGCCACGCCCGTCGCGAGCAGAGAGAATCACGTCGGCCGCTAGAAGGATGGGGAAAACGACTGCCAGCAAGATGGTCGAATGTTTCGCGCAGGCCGCGAAACCCGTCGCCAAGCCAAGCGCCAGCAGTCGACTGAAATTCGGCTCCGTCGCGTAGCAGTACAGCGCGTAGACCGCGAGCAGAATTGCCAAGGCGGCCGCAATGTCGGTGGCGACGAGGGCCCCGTGGGCCAGGAAATTGGGATCGAATGCCACCAGCACGCCGCAAATGACGGCGACGGGCAAGCCAAACATCTTTCGGGCAAAAAACCAAACTGTCAGCAGCAACAGGACAGCGAACAACGACACGGCGAATCTTGACGCCCTCAGCACCGATTCAGGATTGGCAAAAGCGAAAGCGTGCCCGACGATGAAATCGATTGATTTGTCATCCTTGAGTCCGCAAGCGTGCGGTATGGGATCGTTGATGTGCATGAATTGCAACGGCAGGCCAGCGACGATCTTGACCAGCGGCGGGTGCTCAGGGTTCCAGCCGAAATCGTTGCACTGCCAATATCTGTAGGCAGCGTGCAGGTGATCGATTTCGTCGGAGGTAATGGAAAGTTGTGTGACGCTGGTCCACAACTGCGCCAGCATCACAACTGCCAAGAGAACCAGCACCACCCATTCCCGCGGGCTGCGGCCCCACTGACGGAGCCTGGACACAGGCGCGGAGGCTGCCTCGGCCGCAACGCTTTCACCCGCGTCTGGACGTGTTTCGGTTTCGGTTGCTGATGTGGTCATCGCTGCGTGCTTCGAGATCGTAACGCCTCTCCTGAACTCGGTGTTGGCGTGTAGTTAAGCCGTCGCTGTTCGCTCTTCGCTATTCGCCTTTCGCCAGAGGACTAGGCAACGCGTTTCTGGCGAAGAGCGAAGGGCGAAAAGCGAGAGGCGGCTCACCCGTGCTCGGAGTTCAGGTCCCCCAGCGAAGAAATGCAGCTCTGGTTCCAAAGCCGGAAGCGGTTAAGTGCTGAGTTGTCTATGAGAAACCGGTGCTCGTCTGCCCTTGCAGCCCTAAATCGCGCCAAATCACACGGATAGTGCGGACTAAGACCCTCCAGAATGCCGTAGGCTTCCGATCCGTCCTCCGCTAAGCTGTTGAGTGCTAATGGCCAGTGCCTGCTTCCTGAAGCGGGATTTTTGGCAACCTATGTGCCCTAAAATAACTGTGTCCCTGGGCGAAGCACGCCAGCGGACCGCTTCCCGCAACGCAAGGAGTACAACGTAATGGACGACGGTTCGACCACCCCTCGTGACGCGAATCCGCTTTGGAAGCCGGCCCAGACTTATACCATGGCCGCAATCTGCCTGCTGATTGGCCTGGTGATTGGATACTTCCTGCGCGGCTCAGCCTCGGCACCGGCCGCTCCGGCTGTCGCATCCGAAGGGACGCAGCCGCAGCCAACTCAAGCTGCGCCGGCCGGGATGGGCCAGCAGCACATGCCCACACCGGACGAGATGAAGCAGATGGCCGACAAGCAAGTGGGGCCGCTGCTGGCGCAGTTAAAGAACGACCCCAACAACGCCGACCTGCTCAACCAGATTGGCACCCTGTATCGCGCCGCGCATCAGTTCAAGACGGCCATCGACTACTACCAGAAATCTCTCGCCATCAATCCTAAGAACGTCGGCGCCCGCACTGACATGGCCTCCTGCCTGTTCTACCTGGGCGATGTGGATGGGGCGCTGGCGCAATTGAACAAATCGCTGACCTACGATCCCAATCACGCGGGCACGCTGATCAACATTGGCATCATCAAGTGGAAGGGCAAGGGCGATGTCGACGGCGCAGTCGCCGCGTGGGAGACATTGCTCAAACGGAATCCCAACTTCGAGAACAGAGAGATGATCGAGCACATGATCAGCGAGGCCAAGCAATCCAAGGGACCACCCATCACCGGCGTCAAGGGGTAAGCGCCGACAGACCCAAGTAGCGCTCCGACCATTTCAGTCCCAGAACGGGAAATCTCTCGCCGCTGTATGGCATGTTAGTGCCATATAAATCCAGTAAGACTAGAATTGCCGGCTTTAGGGTGATCCGGCGATTTCGTAGAATGCCCCTACAAGCGCATTAGAGGCCCAAAGCGAGGCGACTAATGCTTCGGACGCCCTTTGGGGGGGGGGTCACCTAAAGGCCTCGCGGAGCCTATAACGCGAAATCCGCGACTTTGATCTCCGGGTTCGACAAAGAAAGCACGGCAGGCTGATGTCACGTTAGTGCTAGAACCTGTGGTTGTCTCCTCAACCGCGTCATCGTAGTTCCTCCCGGTGCGCTTTGCAGAAACTTCACTTCCTCCTAACTTAGCTATTCCCAAGCGCCGCTTCCTGCGGTAAACTGCTGCCATTTTTATAAGTGCTCCTTCCCACAGCACTCGTCCGTTACCCGGTCGCCACTGGTTTTTCCTGCACGCTGTCATGTGTGGTGTTCGCCCGCCAATGGCGTCTCACAGTCGTTTAATTGAAGGTCACATTTTCACTTTTGAATGGAGGGCTCTTCCCGATGTTGCGTCGCTGTCTGCCGCTTTTCGCCTTCGTACTCGCCGTATTTTCTTTTGCCCATGCCCAAACACCACTGCGCCTGGTGAACGTGACTCCCTGCCGGCTGGTCGACACGCGGCAGCAGAACAATGGCAATGGTTTCAATGGCACGCAGACGTTCAATCTGCCGCAATCGGCGTCATCCGGCGGAGCCTATGGCACGTGTACGCCCTTCAGCCTGTCTACGGCGCAAGCTTATTCCTTGAATGTCACGCTGGTGCCAGTCCACGGCGGGCCGGTGTCATATCTGACGATCTGGCCCACAGGTGAGACCCAACCCTATGTCTCGCTGATGAACTCCGATGGCCGGACCAAGGCCAACGCCGCCATTGTGCCGGCGGGGACTATGGGTGAGGTGAACGTTTACGTCACCAACACCACCAATGTACTCGTCGATATCGATGCCTACTTCGACGGGGCCAGCGATAACACCGCGCTGGCTTTCTTTTCCTTGCCACCCTGCCGTTTGGTCGACACTCGACCGCCGTCCGGCAGCGGACCTTTTATAAACACCAAGACCTTCAATCTCCCGCAGTCAGCGTCATCAGGGGGAGCCTACGGCACGTGTACACCTTTTAGCCTGTCTACGGCGCAGGCTTATTCTCTGAATGTCACTGCGCTTCCGGTCACCGGTGGAGTACTAGACTACCTCACCATATGGCCCGCCGGTGGGACACAACCCGTCGTCTCCACATTGAACGACTACACCGGGACCATCGTGGCCAATGCCGCCATTGTCCCTGCGGGAACGGAGCAGCAGACCGACGTGTACGCCACCAATGAGACCAATCTGCTGATCGACATTAACGGCTACTTCGCCCCCGCCAGTTCGGCTTCCAGTCCCTTGTCGCTCTACCCAGTGACCCCCTGCCGCATTCTCGACACCCGCAATGGCATCGGCTTGTTCAACGGCACCCTCCCGGTGGGAATTGTGGGTGGTGCGTGCGGCGTGCCGAGCGCCGCGCCCCAAGCCTTCGTCTTGAATGCGACCGTGGTGCCGCACGGCGACCTGCTTTATCTGTCATTGTGGCCGGAAGGGCTGACCCTGCCGACGGTCTCCACCTTAAACGCCGATGATGGCGCCATCACCTCCAACATGGCGATTGTCCCGGCGGGAATGGGCAACGATTCCATCGACGCTTACGCTCCCACCGACACACAATTGATCCTCGATATTTCCAGCTACTTCGCGCCCATCGCCCCGCTGAACATTGAAACCACTACGCTGCCGGCTACCACGATAAACTTTGGCTACGCTGCGCCCTTGGTAGTCGTCGGCGGCATTCCACCTTACACCTGGACCTTGACACACGGAGCCCCGCCACCCGGATTGATGCTCGCCGCTCCGGGCGAGATCTACGGCGAACCAGCCAGTATGGATATGGGGGAGTACCAGTTCACGGTGAAGGCCACCGACTCGAATTCTCCCCCGAGTACCGCCAGCGCGACTCTGGTGATTCAGGTGATCTCCAGTCCGTCGGGATTGGAGGTGACCACGGGGTCGCTGCCCGCGGGCACCGTCAACACTCCCTATAATGCGCTGGTGGCCGCTACGGGCGGAATCACCCCCTACACCTGGAGCATCTTGTCCGGCACTCTGCCAACTGGAGTAAGCCTGAACCCTACGACGGGGCTGATCTCAGGCCTGCCTGGCTCGACGGGGCTCTGGCAGTTCACGATACAGGTAACCGACAACCAGATGAATACCTCCAGGCAGGCGCTGGCCATAGCGGTGAACACCGGCGATGCCAACGGCACGCTGAATGGGATGTACGCCTTCTCGTTTAGCGGATACGATGGCGATACCGGCAACAGCTGGTTTGTCTTTGCAGGCAGCTTCACGGCCGACGGTGATGGCCACATTACGGGTGGTGAGGTCGACGTCAACCAAGCCGGCGAAGAGGCTACCAATTTCCAGATCACGGGCGGGACTTACTCGATCGGCTCCAATGGCCTGGGACAGATCAATTTAACCGACAGCCTGGGTGGCAACGTGACCCTGTTGGTTTCCACGGGCGCCGCCGAGGATATGCGAATTATCGACTTCAACCAGAACGGCGCGCAGGGACTTTGGGGATCCGGCGCGCTGCGCCAGCAGAATCCTGCCGACTTCACTCTTGCGGCAGGGGCGGGCTATTGGGCCTTTGGCCTACAAGGCTTCGATTCATCCGGTAAGCCGGTCGCCGCCGACGGCGAGTATCAGGAGGACTCCAGCGGCAATTTCACCGGGGTCGAGGACATCAACGACTTCGGCACCATCCTTTCTGAGGAGACGCTTAGCGACGGACACGCGACCAGCAGCATCGATTCCAACGGTCGCGTGACCACGCAGGCTCATATCAGCGGCGGCGTTGGAACCGTTAACCTCGTCCAATACATCGTTTCAGCGAGCGAGCTGGTTGGTATCCGCATCGACAGCGGAGGTCCTCTGTTTGTGGAGAACAACTTGCGGCAGACCCCGCAACAATGGGGCACTGGCAGTCTGAACGGCAATGCGGTCGGACGGGGAAGCAGAGAACACAATGCCGACACCAATGACCCTGACAGCGAGGCCATCGTTCTACAGATCGAATCCGGTGGTAGTGGGACTATCAGCTTCGCCGAAGATATTTACACCGTTACTGGCGGATTGCAGCAAGGTACCGCAACTGGCACGTATACGGTTGCCTCCAACAGCAGGACTGTCATCACCCTCAGTAATGGGTCGACGGTCACTTGCTACCTCCTCGCCAGCAATCAGGGCTTCTGCATCAATACCGCTGGCAACGGTCATGACGCGGCCGGCGCAGAACTAACCTATTTCGAACCGCAGACGCCTCCGCCGGGTGGGTTTACGGATGCTTCGTTCTCGGGTGAATATCTGGGCGGCTCGCTGCCGCAGTACCTTCCCAGCACCTTGGACCAAATTGATTCCAATGTTTCCAGTGGCGCCGCTACCTTCTCTTCCACCTATACGCAGAGCGGGCCCGGCGGCACCAATCAGGACCTGTCACTCACCGGAACGTATAACGTTACAACAGCTACCGGCGCCATCGAACTCTACGTAGAAGGTACTCCCGTCTATGCCGGATTTCTGGTCTCGCCGAACAAGGTCGAATATGTTACGGCATCCGGGCCCAATCCTCTGACGCTGATTGAGGTCACGTCCTCGGCGCCGCGACACCACTGATTTCGGCGGATAGCCGATCCGCATCAGCCCGCCTCAACGGCGGGCTTTTTCTTGCCGGCAGATCTTCGCGGACTTCTGCCCGCAACTATGCCAGTTTCAGAGTTGCTGTGTCCGGGTAGAGCGGGCCTTCAGCCCGCGTCTCAAGCGTCATTTTTTTGGGGGGTTCCGCCGCTGGACGCAGGCCTAAAAGGCCTGCTCTACCCAATCAGATCGGATATATGAAATCTAAAACTGCTCCACCCGTAACCAGCTCAGACGAACCTTCCTGGTAAACGCTTTTGCTTGGGTCGATTGGTTTGGAAATCCACCAGACCTTGTGGCAGTCCTGATCGCCGCAGATTAGCCACAAAAATCTTCAATTTCCTCTTGACACGCAACGGTTTAGGTGTAGGATACGTCCTAAGTGGTATAAAGTGGGAGGGAGTGGAACAACACTCCGGCTCTGGGGATGCGAGTGATACGAGATGGTTTCAGCGCCCTCGCTGTCGTGCAACCAGGTCGCAGTCGTTCCGTGAGTTGGTTGATGTTCACCTCCGAAAAAAGAGTTGCAGTTAAGGCCCAGCGCTATGTTCCGCGGCACTCATTTAACCCGGTTGGACGACAAAGGGCGTCTCAAGATGCCCGCGGAATTCAAGCGCGAAATCGACGAGAACTACAGTGCGCAATTCTATATCACAAGTTGGGACGGGAGGAGTGCCAAAGTTTATCCCATGCAGGCGTGGGAGGAGATCGAGCGCAAACTTGCGGCGCTGCCCGAGATGCACAAGACCAAGCAGAAATTTCTGGAGCGCACCAGTTATTACGGGCAAGTGGTGGAGTTCGATGGCCAGGGCCGGCTGCTGATGCCGCAGATCCTGCGCGATACCGCGAACCTGAAGGGCGAGGTCGCGGTGATGGGCAATCTGAAGCACCTGGTGGTGCGCAATGCCGAAGAGCTTCGCAAGGCGATTGCGGAACCCTTCACTGAGGACGATGAAACCATCCTCAGCGGGCTGGGGATTTAAAGGCGAGCTATCAGCCGTCAGCTTTCAGCTGTCAGCCAAGTGCGATGCTCGTTTCGGCTGATGGCTGACAGCTGATGGCTGAAAACTACCGAGTCGGTGGAAAACGGCTCTTCAGAATCGAACAGCGCCCCTGGGCGCGGACCTGGCGAGAACGAATTTGGCCATGTCTCAGTTCTTTTACAACCAGCGATCGAATTCCTGGCCGTAC
>Ga0181530_10000357_pt1 | contig 58170 bp, 53 predicted proteins | sample PEATcosm2014_Bin_42_FD_119769 | JGI IMG/M metagenome (GOLD analysis project Ga0181530, IMG submission 119769) | Peatland microbial communities from MTU Mesocosm Facility, Houghton, MI, USA - PEATcosm2014_Bin10_60_metaG | ecosystem: Environmental > Terrestrial > Soil > Wetlands > Peat | place...
CGGGATTTCATGGACGCGAACCGGGCGAAGATCGTTGGGACGTGGATCAGGGCACGATCGACTCTTGGTCAACGCGTGTCACCGTCAATCCCGCTCAGAACTGGAGCTTCCAGTATTCGATTGGACAACTTCACAGCCCAGAGGCACTGTTCCCCTCAGAAGACATTCGTCGGATGACAGCGTCACTGATGTACAACCTCCCCATCCGGGATGGCAATTGGGCTTCGATGATCCTTTGGGGTCGCAATCAGAGCCTTGCAGATGGAAATGTCGGCAACGGCTACTTGTTGGAATCCACGCTGCAATTCCTGCACAGGAACTTCGCATGGACTCGGATCGAAAACGTGGACCGAACAAATGAGCTTCTGATAGGCGAGAACCCGTTGCCGCTCGGCTTCACGGAGCGGTACTTCACCCGCGTTCAGGCGTACACAGTTGGGTACGACCGCGAAGTCGGTCACATTCCGCATCTGTCAGCAGCCATCGGTGGTCAGATCATGTTGTACGGAGTGCCAGATGTGCTGAAGCCAATCTACGATTCACACCCTCTCGGTGGAGTCGTGTTTCTGAAACTCCGCCCACATTGACTCGGACTGTAAAGCCAAAGGTCAAGACCGAATGAGTCGCAGATAACAGTGGTGCAAAGTCGCAGGGTTTATGCCATTCAACAACAGCCGCAGGGTCTCCCTCGCACGGCTTCTCGTGCCTCCCAAAGGATGAGCGGCACAACCACCAAGGCGGCAATCGGGTCAGCCCACTTTACGTGCCAGATCGCGTTGACCGCCAGTCCCGACAAGGCGATCAGCGACAGGTAAGCACACAGTGCCGACTGAGCGGCATCTGCCCTCAACGCAGCACTACCTGTCACTCCGGACAGTCGCCGCTTCTCTTTCGCGAGCCACGGCATGACAACTGCGGCAGCAACCAGAATAGCGATCCCTAGAAGTGTGGGCTTGGGCTCGCTGTAGCCCAACAGACTCGTGACTGAGATAAACAAGACATAGGCAGCCAGTGCGAACAACAAGGCTCCCGCGACACGGGCAGCCCGCCTTTCCACGTCCTCGTGTGCAGCACTTGCACGAAATCTCCACAGCACTACCACCGCCGAGAAAAGTTCGATAGTGCTGTCTCCACCGAAGGCAAGCAATGCGGGACTCCGTGCCCGCCAAGCTGCGAAGAGGGACACCACAGCCTCCACACTCATCCATGCGATTGTGACAGTTTGCACCGCTTGGATTCGCCGGATCGTGTCTGAAGTACCTATGTGCAGTACCGAGGCCATTTCGGTGAGTTTATCGCACCGTCGCTCACGTCGTAGTCACTGCACCTTCACCATCAACCCAATCAATGCTGCACCACCGATCAGCCACGCCGAGTTGAGGCGAAAGCGTAGCAGGGCGACTGCACTTGCAACAAAGATCAGAGCCGTCAGCCAGTCAATGATCGCGGCCATTCCGAGTTGCCACGCCACTACAGCCATCAGAGCCAGAGACCCAACTACCACTCCATCCAATATCGCTCCTGCCATCGGGGAACGTCGAAGCTTTGGAATGAGCGGCCCACTAACAGCAACAAGGAAGAATCCCGGCAAGAAGATTCCCAAAGTCGCGACGACAGCACCGAGTGTTCCTGCGACCAAGTAACCAATAAACGTAGCAGTCGTGAAGACTGGGCCGGGAGTGAATTGCCCGACTGCCACGGCGTCGATCAGTTGCTTTTCCGTGATCCAATGCAGATGATCGACGAATTCTGCCCTGAGGAACGCGAGCAGCACGTATCCGCTTCCGAACACGACCGATCCGATTTTCAAGAACGACAGGAATAACCGAAGCATACTGACTGGAACAACCGCCACAGCAGCGGTTGCTCCCGACAGCAGAGCGAACTGTCCCGAGAGTGGAATAGCCGACAAGGTGGGGTGGACTCGCCGTTTGAGCCACAACGGTGCAACGGAAGCAATCCCAGCAATCGCCAAAACGATCAGCGGAGCAATTCCGATAGCATTAAGAACAATCGAAATCACTCCGACGAATGCGAGGACTTTGGTTTTTGTGGCGGTTCGGGCAAGGCTCCACAATGCTTGCAGAATGATTGCGATCACAACAGGCTTTATCGCATATAAGATGCCCGCGACTTGGGGCAGTGACCCGAAACGAACGTAAACGGCAGCGATCAACGCAACCAAAACGGCAGCGGGAATGATGAAACAGCAACCCGCGACTAACAACCCTGCCCAACCACGCTTCGAATGCCCGATGAAGATCGCCAGTTCCGTCGAACTGGGGCCGGGAATGAGATTTGCGGCTCCAAGACGATCAAGAAAATCCTCTTGGGTGATCCATTGCCGTTTTCGAACGAACTCGTCCTCCATCATCGCGATGTGTGCGGCAGGCCCGCCAAATGCAATAGTACCCAGCTTCAGAAAGACCAATGCCAATTCCGACAGTGAGGGTTGGCGAGTAGGGCCGAGTTCAACACCAGTTTGGAGTTCAGGCATTGGCTAGGAAGGCTCGATGCGTCGATCAATCGAGAAAGGTCCGCTTCCGACTAGAAGGAGAAATACCAAGCCGAGGAGCATACAGTAATCTGTCCGTGCCTCATGTGCCATGCTCCAAAAGCCCGCCGCTGACAACATCGGAATCTTGGTCGTGATTATGGCAACGCTGATGTCGATCATTAGTGGAATCGCGGCCAGTCGTGTCACCAAACCGACAATCAAGAGCGTTCCGCAGACTATTTCGACAACGCCTACAAACGGTGCAAAGAACTGCGGAGCCGGAATGCCGACTTTCGTAAACCGTCCCACACCGAGGGCCGCAGGGAAGAGAAACTTTTGAATGCCTTCTGACAAGAAAACGGCACCGACGAGCAGGCGGATAAGAATAGTGGCACGTGGAGCGTTTGTACTGAACAAAAGGTTTCGCATACTGCCTCAGGCATACTTCATCAGAGTCATAAACCAAAGTCCATGTGTAGCTGCTGATGACAATGAAAGAGCGTGTTCCCCGGATTATCCGCAGTGAAGTCTACCTCGACGATCTTATTGGCATTGACCACCACCGTATCCTTCAGAATGCCTGATGTGGGCTTGCCGTACACCTTCGTCAATTCGAAACTATGCCGATGCAGGTGTAGGGGGTGGGCGTCGTCGCTCTCGTTCCGAAAGATCATGCGGTATCGTTTCCCCGCCTGAACCATCAGTGGATCGGTATGCGGGTAAGACTTCCCATTGATAGTCCAGCGGTTGAAGCCGCCGTGACCACCCGGAATCTTCTTGAAGACCAGATCGAACTGCCCATCAGGTGCGACAACACGGTTTGTCTCTTGCCCAAAGAGGGTGTAGTCCCAATTCTGCTTCTCGGGTTTCGTCCACTGAGGGGCACCGTTTTGGCTGGCGTACTCAACAACCACACCGAAACCGTTCTTGCGATCATCATCATCCATGGTCCCCAGAATCCAGACACCCGGCGAGTTCATACTAACGATGGCATCAACACGCTCAGCCGTACCGATCTGGAGCATTTTTACCTTCTGAGAGTTCGGCACGGGGTTGCCATCGAGTGCCACGACTTCGAATTGGTGTGACGGCAACGCCACATTCACGGTTTCTGTCGCACTTGAGTTGAGGAAATGGAATAGGACGCGATCCCCCTCCCGAACCCTGATAGGCTCCCCATGTCCGAGAGCTTTGTCATTGAACGAGAATGCTCGATAACCGACTTCGAGTCCGTTGTTGGGTGGCGGTGGTGCACTACCCTCGTCCGATTCCTCCATTGAGGCACTGTAGTAGGGCTCCCATTGATGCATCGCCAGAAAAGCCTCACGCTCATACCGTCCGGGTTCGTTCTTTGGCTCGATATAAACAAAGCCGAACTGACCACTGTAGAGGCTGCGATGAAGATTTTTCCCAGCAAACGCGTGGCTGTGATACCAACGGGTGCCTGTCGGTTTTGGAGTGAAGTTGTATCGTCGATGCCCGTGTGGAGGGACAGATGGACTACCCTCCTCTGTTGAGCCGTCCGCCTCGACGGAAATCATCTGCCCATGCCAGTGGACAATCTCTTCGTGATCGGTGTCGTTGAAGACATCGACAGTGACCGCAACACCTTCCTTCATTCTTAGGAGAGGGCCGGGAACTTGGCCGTTATATCCCAAAGTGTGAATGGTTTTGGCGGGAGCGATGTCGAAGGAGACGGGAGCAATGCGGAGGGTGAAATCAGCCTTTGATTGGGGAGTCTGGTTCTTCGCGGCCCCAAACAAGTTGGGCGAAGCAAGGCCCGCGACAACTAGCCCCGCATTCTTCAGAAAGTCTCGACGTTCCATGTCTCTCCGTACAATCTTAGCTCTCTTTTCCGAGCACGGATGATTGCTGTCACTGATCGCTGTGGACGACTTTTGTGTTTCATCGTGCCGTTCGCCGCATCTATCCTTCGGCTCCACTATGAGAAAAGACGACCCTGAATCTGTGTGAGCGCCACGCGTGCAGAGCACTCCTCGTCGTCGTTGGCGAAGTGATTGATCCGAGTGCTCACGGGGTAGCACCGCATCAGCCGAGCATCGTAGGGCTTCAACCGCGAGACGCTATCAACTGAGGCGTCACCCGTCATGCCAATCATCTGGTGGCAATGACAGTCCCCAAATGTTCTCAGGTCTCTCCAGTTTGATTCCGCAGTGTCGTGGTTGGTCTGGATCGACGTAAACGACCTCCGCTGCGGCGAGTTTGTCTGTTGCACGGACGTGAATCGAGATTTCCATCCCCACGCGCAGGGGGACGGCAGTCAGAATCAAGGCACCGTGGAGGTTGACGACGAGTGTTTCGCCGTCGCACATCAGGGGTTCGCTGATACCCTGAGCCTCGATCACAACTTTCAAACGAACCCGAGTGCTCCTTCGAGATTCATGAGCAACCAGCGTTTGGGTAATACATCACCTATCTTTGCTTCGTTGATGGCAGGAATTAACAAGGCATCTGAGAGCAGATGATACTCGCTTTCTTGGCGAGTCGGACACCACCGAATTGCAAGTCTGCTGCACACGCCCTTCATCTATCGGAAGGCAGGCCCTCGGCCACCCATGGCTCGTTTCACGGAAGCAGACGATATGCGGCGAGTGTTGCCGGGTCCTGAGTTTACCCGCTGGCTGCACTCATTTCTGCCTCAAATCTCCCGCGCAAAGAATGGCTCTTGGCTACAGCCAGTGGTGTCGCCCGACCCAAGTGATCCCAAGCTGGCTCACTTGGATGGGCTGAACCTCAGCCGAGCATGGATGCTAGAGGGTATCGCTGCGGGATTACCCATGGGTGACAAACGCCTGCCGATAATTTTGGCGGCTGCCGAGGCGCATAAGAATGCGGGATTGGCAGCGGTGACGGGCAAACACTATGAAGGCGGGCATTGGCTAGGGAGCTTTGCTGTTTATCTCGTCACGAAGCGCGGAATTCCGCAAAAGTGAACGGTGGCGAGCAAGCAGGCAGGACATGCATTTGCCGCTCGGTTTGACCATCGCTACCCCTATGTCGGATATTGGGACGGAATGGGCGGCCGAGCGAACTATTGTCGGGATCGAGTGCTTTGAGCGCATCTTCGCAGCGCGGGACACTAGGCCGCTGCGCCCAACCGACCTCGCGGCTGCGAATCGAAGGCACGACGAAATGCTCGCACATAGCCCGTGGTTTCGCTTTGGCAGCGGTATGGTCTCTGTTGCCGACCTGAGGCTCCAGTGATCCGACTGGCCGAAACGGAGAACTAACCCTTCCGCGAATGGACACGAAAAATGGCGAAGAAGAAAGCTGCTAATCTCCTGCCGAAACTCACAGAAACGGAACAAGACCTACTTTCGCACATCCAAGACGGATACCAGCTTGAAACTAATTCCCTTGGCGGCGACCCAGTCCTGCGGCGTTTGAAAGACAATGAAGAAATACGCCCTCTGTCTGCCAATCGCAGTACCATCAAGGCGCTGGAACAGGGCGGACTCATCAGCCCCGGCAAAGGTCGCGACCCGCTCACTATCGTGTGGCGTTTGAAAAGAAAATAAACTAGAACCCGTGTTGCGTACTTTGTTCGGGCAAAGGTCACCGCGAGCAATGGAATTCCTAACCCGTGTACTTCATGCCACAAAGACAAATCCACCTCATGGGCAACGGAGCAGATTCGTAAATGGCCGGAACGATCCCCATGGCGACTTCAGTAGGATGCTCGAAGGCGCTTTGGAGCGCCCGTTTCATCTGCCAGATTCCGCCAAAGCACGAGGCACGCGATAGATGCCGCTAGAAACTAAACTTCATTTGCAGTTCTAAACGACGGTTGTTCGCAGATTCGAGGAAGCCCGTTCCACCGAATCCGGTCGCCCCTGCGCTCTGGTTGGCTCGTCCGAAAAACGGCGAAGTAATGTCGCCGATGATCGGGCCGGGATTGGTGTGATTAATGATGTTGCGAATCGAAGCGGCGAGGGAAATTGTGTAGCGATGGTTTTCCGACGCGCTCTGACCGCTAGTGGTAGACTGCGTTGCTGCGGACACAGGCATACGGCCAAACTCGAACAATTTGGTCAAGCGAAGATTGAAGAGGACATAGCCGGGTCCGCGTCCATAATTTCGCGATTGAGTCGGTTCGCCGGGGGTGGGATTGGGATCAAGCAATCCATACTGCGTTTGAATCAACCCCGGCTTATTAGGATCGGAAGGAATGCCGGGACGAGCATTGAATAACGTGTCGCCGTAAATATCACTGCCCGCAGTGATGTCAAATGGCGGACCAGAAAACATCCTGACCAGCGGGGCGACACGGAATTTCCATCTCTCGAACGTCCCACCAAATACAAACGAGTTGCGAACGTCACTGATGGCAGGGCCGTATTCCCCTGAGAAATTGTAGGGGTTGGCTGGGACGGTAGTCAGGCCATCGGTATTGCTGAGTGCCCGGTTGAAAGTGTATGTCGAAAAGAACGAAAGCCTCGAAGTCAGCTTTGAGTTCACGTTTACGATTAGCAGGTTCTGGTTGTAGAGACCGTCAGAAACCATCTGAAAAACGGGTGCGTCAAAGCCCAGCGGAAACACGCCGCTGCCGGGAACGGATGGATTGAAGGTGCCCGGAAGGGGCACGTTCACGTCCAGAGTCCGCAATTGGTGCAGGCCATGAGAGTTGGTGTAGGTGACCGCGAGCGTAGTGCGGCGGACCAACTGCCGCTCCACAGTCAATGCCGATTGCATAATGTAGGGGGATCGCAGGGAAGGACTGATCTCCTGAATCGTAGACGGAACCGTAATGGCGGGAGCATTCGGAAATGAATCGGGGTTGTTGACCACAAATTGCTGCTGTACCGCACCATTGAAACGCATGGCCGTTACCACATTGGCGAGTGCGAAGCGGTCATAAAAAATTCCAAAGCCAGCCCTTATCACGAACTTCGAGTTTCCACGCGGCTGCCAAGCAAGCCCGATTCTCGGCGCGAAATCATGCAAATCGTTGATGTTGGTTTGCCATTCGTAGCGAAGACCGGGGCTGACGATCAGATGGGGCGTGATGTGCCACTCGTCGCCAAAGAATGCTCCGATGTCCGTTTGATTCGCGTAAATCTGCGGAACTCCGGCGTAAGCAGAAAACTGTGTCGCTCCTCCCCCCAACGCTCGAATCTGAGCGGGCGTGTCACCCAAACTCTGGAACAGCAAAGTGCGGCGGTACACTTCGATGGATTGAAGAGAAATGAGAATGGGATTGCCAGAACCGTCCAAAACAGGCTGATTGTTACTATCCAGTTCCGGGCCGATCTGCCCGCCGAAGGTAAACGTGCCGCCAAAATTTGCTTGTGAAGTATTGGTATCGCCACTCTCTCGTATCCTTACGCCGAAATGCAGGGCGTGCGCATTGTGAATGATCGTGGTGTAGTTCTGAAATTCGTAATTATTCTGGGTGTCGTACACCGGGCCGAGTTGGGAGGCACCGCCATTGAACGCGCCGAGCACCTGAATCTCAGAGCCGGGGGTGTTGGGCAAGGTGGAACTGGCAATGCGAAAGAATTGAAATCTTGCCTGATTGATCGTGTTGCTGCCCAGCGTGGCGGTCTCACTGACTTGAAAAGTGTTGCTGAGAGAATGCACGTGGTTTGACAGCGACACTAGGTTAAGGCTGCCGATGCCGGAATCACTTATGTCCGCCTGCTCAACTCGATAGCGGAAAGAGAACATGTGATTCGTATTCAGTTGGTAGTCGAGACGCGGGCTGACAATGATTCGTCGCTGCGGCACGGAGAAAACGTCGCTGAAAGCGGTGATCGCGAGTGTCTGAGGATCGAGCGTGACGGCATCAATATTCGCTCCGTTATCAATAGCCGCGCCATCCACGTTCAGAAAGAACGATAACTTTTTGTTCAGCGGCCCGCCGACATCTCCTCCGTATTCGCGAAGCAGGAAGGGAGCTTTCTCCTGTGTGTACGGATCGCGAGAATTCCACACGCTGTCGCCGAAATTGAAATAACTAATCCCGTGATATTGGTCGGCCCCAGCTTTCGTCGTAATTTCTATCCGCCCATAGCCCAGCTTGTCGTATTCGGGAGAAAACGGGTTCTGGTTGATTTTGACTTCCCGGATAGACTCCTTCGTTGGCAGACTGCCGCCACTGAACCCGTCCACGTAGAGCGCACCGCCACTCGGCCCTGCGGAAGGCCCAGCAAGAGCCTGCAAATCCGCCGCTAGGTCTTCTTGGCTGTCACCCAATGATTCGAGGTCTTTCCCCTGAAGAACTATTGAGCTTGCGTTGCTGCTGTTTTCGGCGCTCACAGTTGGCCCCGTTTGCTCTTCGACATTGACATTCTGCTTCGCAGCCTGCACCTTGAGCGCCAGATTGATTGTCTGTGATCGCCCCGACAACGTCACTGGCATCGGCTCTGGAAGCGCCAAGTCAGGCGCGAAAGCCTGAAGCGTGTAGCTTCCCGCCAAAAGCTGGGGAAAGGAATAATTCCCGTCCCGATCAGAGAGCGCAGAGCGAGCCACGCCCGATGCGTCCGTTATCGTAACGGTCGCGTTGGGTACGACGGCCCCGGTTGGATCAGTGACCATACCGTGAAGAGACGCGCTCTGCGCAAACGCAGTTACCGAGATAATGAGGACGACGGCACAAACAGCGAGCAGCGAAAGGATATCTTTGAAAGCTACGTTTCGGCGTGGCGCGGGGGGATTCAAAGTCGTCGGGTTCCTTAGCTGCGGCAACATTTGATTATCCCATCTGAAACTGAAGGCTGGCTGAAGGCGGCTCGATGAGCGTCGTCCCCTGTACAGAACCATTTTGTAGTCCAGCACACTTATTCCATTGGTGAAACAGATAGAATGCCCGGTTAGACTCTGTTTGAGGAATAGGTTTTTCGAGATTTGTGAAACTTGCTTTGGGGGCAGCATGAGAACAATTGCGACAGGTCTGAGACTGGTGCTAATCGTGGCGGTTGTGACCTACGTGTCCGCGCAAAATAGTTCGCCCTCCGCAGCAACGCGCCCGTTGGTTTTGACAGGTGCCATCCCTCTCCCGAACGTGCAGGGACGTATCGACCATTTTGGCTTCGACCCCAACAACAGACTCTTCGTTTCTGCACTCGGCAACAATACGGAAGAGGTTATCGACCTTGGTGCCCAGAGGGTAGTCCACAGCATCGCGGGAGTGCCGACTCCGCAAGGTGCGGTGTATTCGCCCGAGACGAACAAGCTGTTTGTAGCGAGTGCCAAAGGCAGTGTTTACATATACGACGGAACTTCCTTTGATCTCATCACGAGCATCGACTTTCACGGCGATGCTGACAACCTGCGGTACGATGGGGCTGATAAGCGCGTCTACGTCGGCTACGGCGACGACGAGACGGCAGCAATTGGGATGATCGACGCAACAACAAATAAGCGTCTCGACGAGGAGTTCAAACTCGGAGCGCATCCGGAGTCCTTCCAACTGGAAACGTCGGGATCGCGCATTTTTGCAAATCTGCCCGACTCCAAGCAGATCGCAGTGATCAATCGGAAAACGCATGCGATCTCACGGTGGGCAGTAACTCTGGAAGGCAACTTTCCGATGTCGCTGGACGAGGCCGATCACAGGCTGTTCGCTGCCAGCCGTACCCCGCCTCGACTGGCAGTGTTCGACACTGATTCGGGTCAAATGGTAGCCGCACTCCCTTGTGTGCAGGATTCGGATGATCTCTATTTCGACTCCGCACGCAGACGCGTCTACGTCGCCGGAGGCGAGGGCTACATCAGTGTGTTTCAGCAGAAAGACGCCGACCACTACCAGCTTCTAGCCAAAGTTCCATCCTCCTTGGGCGCACGCACTGCTGGGTACTCTGGAAAAGTGGGGAAAAAAGGCTTTGACCGTCTCTACGTAGCGGTTCCCGCTCGCGCCAATCATGGTGCTGAGGTGTGGATATACACCGTGCAGGACTGACGTTCGAGATCGGAAGAGGTGACAGCCCCGCTACGAGAAGAGACGATCCTGAATCTGTGCAAGCTCCATAGGCTCAGAGCACTCCTCGTCGTCGTTGGCGAAGTGATTGATCCGAGTGCTCACGGGAAAGCACCGCATCAGCCGAGCATCGCAGGGCTTCAACAGTTCGGACGCCGCAGCCACATTCTGCATCCCCGGATCAAGCCATACATCGTAGGCGTCTGGATGAAGGATGACGGGCATACGGTCGTGGACAGCGGCGGTCACCGCATTTGGCGTCGTGGTGAGGATCGAACAGGACTTGACCCATTGTCCGCTCGGGTCTTTCCAGCGATCCCACAGTCCTGCGAACGCGAACAGTTCCCCGTCGTTGACCTCGAAACAGTATGGCTGCTTTATTTTTCCCGTGCGCATCCACTCGTAAAAGCCGTCTGCGGGGATCAGGCACCTCCGGGATTTCAACGCATCGCGGAACGCGTGCTTCGTGGCCGCTGTTTCCGATCTAGCGTTGATCATCTGGGCAGCGGCAGACGGGTCTTTCGACCACGACAGAATGAGCCCCCAGCGCATCAGCGACAATTCCCGCACGGGTTCCGTGGGATTCTGGCGAATCACGGGCACGGGCTGGGTGGGGGCAATGTTGTAGCGCGGACTCCAGTCTTCCTCCCCTGAGACGCTACCGAAGTGCTCCTCGATGATCTGCTTTCGCCGGGACAGTCGGTAGCGTCCGCACATTGGTAGATGATGGCGCGGTATCAGCGATGCTGACCCGTTTCCATCGCATCCCCTTTCAAACCGTGCGTGCCGTTTTCCGGCACTGTGGGCGATGGGAGCGATGCCAGAACTTGCTCCGGTCGGCGTGGACCATCTGCTCCGGTCTTCTTCAGTGGTGCAGAAGATCACGTACTCCAAACAAAGCATTAAGTATCGGACCTTCGACGATTCCGCAACGGAAGTCCTGCGACTGAGCCACCGTCCTCAGCGTGTGACAGCAGGTGACGCAGCATTGCCGCTGCGAACCTCCCTCGGCGAGGAGGGCTTTTCCGTCGACCCGCTGCCGGGGAGCAACGACTACGTGGTGCGCATCCTGCATCTGCATTCCAACATGGTGACGATCACGATGTGAGTCCGGCTCCCGATCGGATCGCCTCTATTCAAAAAGCTGTACTCGGGTAGTATCTTCTGTTGTTTGCTGTCCGGGGGGGTCGCAGGAATGCAAAGCCCATCACGAATGACGACCTCTGACGCGAGACGCGGTTTCCTTTTAGTGTTAGCCACGCTCTTACTGGGTCCTCAGTCGGGAACCTTTGGAACCCAATCCTCCGCCGAATCCGGTGGGAAGCAAGCATCCGGTGCCTGGTTTACCGATATCGCCAATCGGTTTGATTTCAGCTATCGAACCAACAACGATTTTACCGGGCGGAAATATTTTCCCCAACCGATGTGCGGCGGCGTCGCCATTTTTGACTATGACAATGATGGGAAGATGGACATCTTCTTTACCAACGGCACCAAGCTTCCTGAACTGACCAAAACCAACCGATTGGGTCTGGAATCTGACCGGCGTCTAGCAGCGCTCCCCGCACAGTTCCTGGTACTTGGACTGGCAGGCAATCCATGGGCAACCTGCCCGGAACCTGCAGCTGCTTTTGGACTCCTACGCCGAGGGCGTAATCCTTCATGAGCCAGGGTCCACTCAAGTCGACGGATTGGCTGGCAACGGCTGCAACTGCTTGGCATGCCATAAAAGCGGCGCTGAGAAGTCTCAGTATCCAGATGGTCCTACGCGTCGGTGAATTCCTATTCCGCTGTTTGGTTAGGCCCATGGTCCTCCACGACGCTTCACGACAAAGATCCGCCTTCAGCCACTCGCAGCCTGTGCGAAACCCAACCTGCGCCCTGCCAAAGGAGCATCATTAATGCCGCTTGGGCAAGTAATTTGCAAAAGATACGAACCCATCTGTGTTGCCCTTGAAAGCTACGTTGGCGTTGGCCAAATCATTGCCAGAAAACAGGTGTTCGCCTCCGACATTCTCGACAGAAAGAAAGATGTTGGTACCTGCCGCAGCTTTGCTGTTGCGAATTGAGACTCCGCTGCCGCGCCTTAGTAAAATCGCCGCTCCCTTAGAAGAATCGGAGGCTTGCCGACCTTCAAATCCGTCGATCTCAAGTCGTTTGAAGTCCTCGCACTCGATTCCACTTGAAAAATAAGCGGGTTTCTCAGCGCCCCACTCGATTGTCAGATCACGAATCTTGAGACCGTCGACATAGCGTCCGTATAACCCCGCGACATCGTGCTTAAAGACGGCGTTGCTGAGATCCGTGGCGGTCCAACGGAGATCAAAGTTTCCGCCGACCGCCTCGCTCACCTCTTTCCGGGTCATCCGAATCTTGAACTTCACGTTATCGAATGAAACTCCACGAATGTCCGCTTCGGGAGAGCCATACAAGACGATACTGTTCTCTGCCTCGCCGCTAATGTTGGAGAAGGTGATGTCTCGAACCTGCCCAGATTCGCCGCTCCCGGTCGGTTTCGATGCCACGATGTATATGGGCTCGCCTTTTCCCCACCAGTGCCCTGTGAGCAGATGGGTTTCTATGGCAATTCCTGAAAACAGCAAGTGATCTGTAACGCCTATTCCCCGCTCGTATATTCCGATACCCCGATTGGCATGAATTACCAGATTCTCGAACGTGCTGTACCGCGTAGCTTCGACGCGTATTCCCGAAGACCGGGACGTCAAAGAACAGTTGCTGACGGTGATGTCCATACTGTTTAGAATCGCGAAGTCGTCGTCTCCAGCATGAATATCACAGTCGGAAAAGTGGACATCCTTGCAACCAAAACAATCGAAGCCGTCGTTGTTGGGAAGCAACAGGTTATTCCAGATGTGGATTCCCGTGACCACGCCCCGTTCCGTATTGTTGAAGTGCACTGTCCAGTTCGGAGCGTTCTCGAGGGTCACATCGCGAATCAGAACGTTGCGACAGTTCGTACAGATGATCATGGTGCCGGGTCGCCCTTCTGGCTTCATTTGGACTGGGCCGTCGTCCGTCCGAAGGACAGCATTCATGAAGTCATTCCCATTTCGTATGTACTTGGGATCAAAATCCATCAAGTAGTGCGGTTTGGTGAAGTCAAAGAATACGTCTCCACTGCCATCAATTGCACCTCGTCCGACGATCGCAACGTTTTCGACGTTTCGTGCGATGATGATCCCAATTTTGGGACCTTCTCCTGTGCTGTCCACGCCATAGGTATGGCCGAACCCGAACTCCTCCGTCGAACCGTAATCGGCAAGATTCTTACTGCCCTGGATTACAGCTCCAGACTGCAGATCAAGCGTGACGTTGCTCAGAAGTTCGAAGGTGCCCGACACATACACGCCGGGCTCGAATAGAACTCTTCCGCCGCCCGCTTCATTCGCAGCCCTGATGGCTTTGGCAATCGATTCGGTGTCCATCGTCTTGCCATCGCCTTTGGCTCCAAAATCCCGCACACTGAACACTGCGAGCACTGGAGTTTGATTCGCAGCATCGGCGCAAACAGCTGGCGTGACACGGAGAATCGAGGTGACAACGAAGAACAGAATGACGAAAGTTTTTCTATGATTCATTTTTGAATCCCCCCTCGTAGGCCAGCTAGTCAACTATTTTGCCGCGAGTATAGCTTCCGCCTGCAACACACTGACGTTCTGATGCACGATGGCATTGCAAGCGCGCAGCATCCTTTCTGGATGAGCATGCTGATAAATATTGCGACCGTATACAATGCCGGCAGCTCCCTTCTCCATTAGCTTATGGGTGCGGATCAGCAGCTCCTTATCGGAGATCCGAGAACCGCCGCGCACCAGGACAGGCTTGCCCGACGCACTTTGGAGGATCTGATCGTATTCATCGAGATTCTCGGAGGGATCCGCCTTTACCACGTCTGCCCCCAATTCCACCGCCTGGCGCACCAACGCCGCGTACCGCGAAAGATTAGGATCGAACTTGTAAGTACGGTTTTTCTCATCGGGAATCATCAAAAGCGGCTCGACTATCATGGGCAAGCCGAGACGCTCGCATTGCGGCTTTAATTTGGAAATATTTGCGACACACTGCCGGTGCAAAGAAGGTTGATCGGCAGTCCACAGGAGATTTACAACCAAGGCCGCTGCATCCAGCGCCACCGCGCGCTCGACCGCACCTTCGACGAGATGGCAAAAGACATGATCAGGAGTCGGCATACCGTAAAAGTTCGTGGGATCGCTGCGGACGACGAGGGAGGGCCGCTGGCGCCCCAGGTGCCGCTGCAACAAATGAGCCTGCCCCATGCTGAGCAATAATGCGTCTGCACCCGCCGCTACCAGTCGATCCACTACTTCGCCCAAGTCTTCAATTCCTGAAAGGAAGCTGGGTTCGTTATGTACTCCGTGATCTAGGGCCACTTCACAGCATTTCCCATCGGCCCCAAACAAACGGTTGCTTCGATATTGCACGCTCATCGAATAAGTCCTTTCGATTAGTTAATTTGTAGGTGCTCGTCAGCAGTCGCTCGCTGCTTGTCTTGCACTTCCACCCACACTCTCCTTTACCGGAGAAAGGAGGGCATGGCAAAAGCTTCGAGTACGAGCCTCATGGACGTACTCCTGGAATCTTCAAATCGATGCGATACACGCTACTGCTGGCTGCGATAAAGAGTGACTTGCCGTCAATTCCACCCCAATTCAGGTTCGCGACAAGCTCAGGCACGAGTATCGTGGCAATGTGGCGCCCAGCGGGAGAGAAAATCCACACACCTCCCGGCCCTGCGCCATACAAATTTCCCGCTTGATCCACTTTGATCCCGTCGGGATTTCCTTTGCGGGGATCAGAGGTTGCGTCGAAGAAAACTTCTCCGTCGGCCAGAGTGCCGTCGGCCTTTACGCGGTAGCGCATCCAGATTTTTTCGGGTTCGGAATTGCTGACGTAGAGATATTTTTCATCTGGCGAAAAAACGATGCCGTTGGGCCGCGGCAAATCCTTCACGAGGAGCTGCAATTTGGCTTTCTGAGGGAGACTGCCTGGTTTCTGCTCCGAGGCCGCCGCAAGCCGATAGACACCATTGACCTTCAATTCCTTTTCCGGGTCATCGTCTTTCTGTGTGGGCAGGCCGTAGGGCGGATCCGTGAAATAAAGTGAGCCATCGGATTTGTAAACCAGGTCATTGGGACTATTGAGGCGTTTGCCCTCATACGCGTCAGCCAGAATGGTGACATTTCCCGGATCACTGAGTCTTTCAATCCGATAAACGTCGCGCTGCCCATGTCCCGCAATTGTCAAGCGCCCGCGTGCGTCCAGCGTCATTCCGTTGGAACCTGGCTCGTGGCCGCGGAACTCCGCTGATCCTTTGTAACCGCTGGGTTGCAGGAACAGGCTTACCGTACCGGCAGGGATCAGTTTGTGAATGCTATTGCTGGGGATATCGGCAAAGAGCAGATAGCCATCGTGAATCCAAATAGGTCCCTCGGTCCAGGTGTATCCGGTGGCCAACTTTTGCAAAGTGGCGCCATCCGGAATGATGTCGCTTGCCGCGGGATCGAGCCGCTCGACTTTCGCAGGACTCTGTTCGGAGGCGTAGGAGATCGAATCCGGATAGTGCAACACCGCAGCGCTGAGACCCAGGGTCAATAGCGTAAAGAAACTGGCGATTCTCACTTGAGCCAAGGAAATTCTCCCCTCGTTGGGCTTCCGAATGCGTGGCGCCTCGCACGCAGACATCAACTCTCACTGAAATCAATGGCCACCGGTTGGGTCCGGAAACGACGGCTAATGTAGGCTAAGTAGAAGATCCCTAAAAGGAACCATATTCCGCCGACGATTTTCGCCGGCCGCGGCAGATTCCACCAGATCCACAGGCAAAACAGAAAGCCCATGGCGGGAAGAAAGGCGTCCTTGAACAAGTGCTTCTTCTCATCAGGGCCCCGACAAAAGTAAAACTGCTTGATCGCTGCAATGTTCACTCCCATGAAAGCGAGAAATGCGCCGAAGTTGAGGACTTCCGCGGCTCGCTCAAAATCGAGCAGCATCGACCCCAGGAACGTGAGGAGACCGATCAGCCAAATGTTGTAGCTGGGCACACGGCTCTTCGGATGGATATACGCGAAAAACTTGTTCGGCAAGGCATTGTCGCGCCCCATGCCGAACAAAACCCGGGCTGCACCCGCCTGTCCGCTCAGACCGCTACCAAGACTGGCGACGATCAGTGTGAAGGCCATGGCGTTGAAAAGTGCCAGACCTCCTACGCGGCGTGAAACGTCCATGAACGCAGTTTCCACATTTGGGAAGCTCGAATAGTCAGGCCAAACGCGCTGCGCGAGGTAGACCTGGCTTCCGCTGAAGATGCCCGTCAGCAGGCAAACCAACACGGTGGCCACCAGCACGTTGCGCTTGGGATTTTGCACCTCCTCCGACAGGGTTGTGACACCATCAAAACCAATGTAAGTAAGCGCTGCCAATGAAGTGGCAGTCGCGATCGATGGCAGATCTGTCGTCTTCGGATCGTAGAATGGCTGGAAGGAAAACAGGTTGGCCATGCCCCCTAAATGCAGAAGGTACTTCACTGCCAGAACCATGAAAGCGCCAATCACGAAACACATGATGATGAGCAAGGTTACGTTTGTACGCGCAGTGGTTCGGATTCCCCGAAGATTGAGAAATGTAATGATGATTGTCAACGCGAGCACCCAAACAACATAGGGAACGGAAGGAATCAGACGGTTCAGGGTGAGCGAGCCATAAATTATGTTGATGATTGGTATGACCAGATAGTCAAGCATCATCGCCCAGCCGGTCAGGAAACCGAGATACGGATTCAGCCCGCGGCCAACGTAGGTGTAAGCCGAGCCGGATGCAGGATACACAGCGGCCATCCGGCCGTAACTGAAGGCGGTCAGCATCATGGCCACCATAGCGATTAGAATGGTGGTTACGACGTGGCCGCGAGAGAGTCTATCCGCAATTCCAAAGAGCGGCACGGCCGCAATCGGTTGAATCAGGACCAGTCCATAAAATACGAGGTCCCACAGAGTCAGTACGCGCCGGAGTTGGTTGTCCAATAGTAGGCTTCCAATTCAAATTGATATTCGCCGCTGAGGGCAATGCCGATATACGAGTGAGTTGGATTCTATCAATTGGACACCTGCGAAAATGCAAACCCAACCATTTCACTGCACGCGCACGTCATTCGACCCAGTGTAGCGGACGCGAACCTCATAATCGCCGCCGGTTGTGTGATCCGAGCCCCTACAAGTGCTCCCTGATGTCACAATGGCTTTGTCGGACTAGCGAATCCGCACTTGGTTCCCTTGAATGTGAACGTCGCTCGAACCGGCATAGCGGACGCGCAATTCGTAATTGCCGCTAGCCGTCGAAGAAATCCTTCATGATTTTCGCGGCGTAAGGGCGCACTCCCGAGATCATAGGCCGGGCACTAAGATCAAGATCCGCGGATGTTTCCTTCAGTTCAACGTCTGCCCACCCAAATGTCGAACGACTTTGCGCATTGGATTGACGGCGCGCATGAGAGTGGAACTTGGCATAAAGAAAAGAGGAATCCAAGCTCCGCCTCCGGAGTGGCTCTTGAATTCTCAGTGTATGAACACAACGTACACTACAATTGTTCATAATATTCTGTCAAGAACAAAAACCGGATATGGTAGAATTACGTGAAGTTAAAGATCATTGATATTGACCTATACGTTCACTAGCCCGGGAGGTCGGGTCTTCGTGACATCGGGTGACATGCTATTGAGAACGGATCTGGGGATTTCCAACGCACCTTGTTGCTCTGACCACGCAATCGTTCTAATCGCGGTCATCTTTCTGACAAGAATTAAAGATACGGAAGGGGCGTCTTTTCTTCATGGAGGCGCGCAGATGGTGTGGGTGATTCAGCTTATGTTGCAAGCGTACACCCTCAAGAGCCGCTTTTCGCCGCGATAAACCAAGGTTACGCATGCAACCAATCCATCACGGCAATTAATAGTTCTTGGGAGGCCAAAAAGATGAAAGCACCGTCTCAGAACCGGACCCAGTCAACCCAGTCTTCTGCCCAGCTTGCGTTCGCAACCCGGAATTACGCTCGACAGCGGCGGGCGCACGTTCTTTGTCTGTTATTCCTGGCGTGTCTGACCGGACCTGCGTTTTGCGAGGAACAAATCCATCCTACACTCGCCATCGGCGCAAAGGCCCCTGACTTTTGTCTTCCGGGTATCGACAATCGGACTCATTGCCTCAAAGACTACGCCGGGAGCAAGGTTCTCGTAATCGTGTTCACGTGCAACCACTGCCCCACGGCACAACTTTATGAAAGCCGCATCAAGCAGCTTGCGGCCGATTATCACGACCGTGGCGTGGCTCTGGTTGCTATTGAGCCGAACAGTCCAAAGGCCGTTCTGCTCGGGGAGATGGGCTACACCGATGTGGGCGACTCATTCGAGGACATGAAAATCCGCGCCGCCTATCGTCACTTCAACTTTCCTTATCTTTACGACGGCGAAACTCAAGCAGCTTCCCGCGACTATGGACCCACTGCTACTCCACACGTGTTCGTCTTTGACGCAGAACGCAAGCTCCGCTACGAAGGCAGAGTCGACAACAACCTCCGGCCGTCGCTGGTTACTATCCATGACACGCGCGACGCCATTGAAGCTCTCCTTGCTAATCAACCCATTCCGGTCGCCAAGACTCCATCCGTGGGCTGCTCAACGAAGTGGCTATATAAGGTTGAAGCGCAGAAAGCGGAGCTCTCCGAGATTGAGGCACAGCCGGTGGATGTTAAGCTGGCAAGCACCGATGATCTAAAGTCACTGCGAAAGAATTCGACGGGCAAGCTCGAGCTCGTGACCTTTTGGGCGACTTGGTGCGCGCCTTGCGTCGAAGAGTTTCCAAAAATCGAGACGATGTATCGCATGTACGGACAGCGTGCCTTTGACCTGGTGACCGTCAGTATTAACTACCCCGATGAAAAAGTGCCGGTACTCGCGTTGCTGAAAAAACAGCACGCAACTAGTCAGAATTTCGTCTTTGGCTCGACTGACATTTATTCGATGATTGCAGCGTTTGAAGGCCAATGGGACGGGGCCGTTCCCTACACCCTACTAATCAGCTCTACAGGAGAGGTACTCTATCGGCACCATGGATCGATCGATCCGCTTGAGGTGAAGCGCCTGATTATCGCGAACATAGCCGATGACGGCTACACCGGGCATCGAGCTTACTGGGAAGATTCGCAGAAACAATGATCTCCACTGGTTTCGGGAAGGCATTGTGGGAAAGTTCGGCCATCGTGAAACTCTGGAGATGCAGGCTTAGTGAAACTTGGCCGTCAGGAATCAGGATGCGGTGAAGCAGCGAAATTAACGCTGGCGGTCGAGTCCGGGATTAGAAGCGCAACGAGTTTAAGTACTGGTAGCTGATCCTGATGTCGTCGAATGCGGACTTGGGCTCATCGTTCTCCACGATGTAATACTTGATGCCAGCCTTCTCGGAGTGCGCGAAGATCCGCTTCCAGTCGATAATTCCGCTGCCAACTTCGGTCATGTCGGGAGTTAAGGTGTCAAATGTGAGATGTGTCTTGTCCGACGGAATCTTTTTCATATCCTTTGCATGCACCATAGGAAAGCGTCCAGGATACCGGTTGAAATAAGCGACGGGGTCCCCGCCGCCGACCGTGATCCAGCACAGATCCATTTCCATCTTCACCAAGTCCGGATCGCACTCCTGCAGCAGAATGTCATAGGGCAGCTTCCCATTGACCGGTTGAAACTCGAAAAAATGGTTATGGTAAGCGAATTGAATGCCGGCCTTTTTGCTGGCTTCGCCAGCCCGATTAAACGTTTCGGCGGCGCGGCGCCACCCGTCAGGCTGTTTACGAACATCGTCGTCAATCCACGGATTTACGATGTAAGAAGTCCCGATGATTTTGCTGGCGTCGATCACTCGCGGCCAGTTTTCAACTGCGAGACTTTTGTAGTCCACGTGCGTCGAGAGAGCGACCAATCCGTGACGGTCCAGGACAGCGCGCACATCCTGTGGAGAGTGATTGAAGTATCCGGCAAACTCGACCTCGCGGTAGCCTACCGCCGCAACCTTGGCGAGTGTGACCTCAAAGTCTCGCTCCATCTCCCTTCGAACCGTATAGAGGCTCAGACCGATTTTATCGGCTCGATGATTATCTACGGCCCAAGCAAAGTGGCGCGTTAGCAGCGCAGCGGCAGTTATCCCCTGGAAAAAAGTTCGACGGTTCACCTTGGCCACCATTTCCTTTCTCATTCTTTAGAACGGCCCGATGATACCCCATCCCGCCTGTTCTATTTTGCGAAATTCAGTTCCAGCGTCTGCGGCTGGCAGTTCCAACAAGCTACTTCGAAGTGCAATCGCGCTAGCGGGGTCTCCTTGCTCTCGACCCTCACGACAACGGGTTTCGATTGGCCGGGAAGAAGCGAAATGTCGTTATCGCTATATGAGGTCCGGAGTGTGCGAGCAGCGCGGCCCGCACCGTTCCCGGCACTTGGATGGAAATGCAATCCGTGGGGACCCTGCCCGGAACCTGCAACTGCTTCTTGATTCCTACACCGAGAGTGTAGTCCTTCATGAGCCAGGGCCCACTCAGGTCGATGGACTGGCCGGCAACAGCTGCAAAAGCTGGGCACACGAGAGACATAACGATGAGAAGTGACCCGATCCAGGGCATCCTGCACTGCGACGAATCCCCATTCGGCGGTTCGGCTGCGTCCATGTTCCTCGGAGGCGACGAGCATTCCTATTTTTTTGGATCGTCGTGCAGAAGTTCCACATTAACTAAGAGCTGGTCCCGGCTATCGATATAAGTGTAGCTGCCATCGTCGTCGTCGAATCGGCCTTGATGGACCACCCCCATGCCCATTTGCTTGAAGAAGTCGGTGGCCTTGGCAACGTCCTGCACCTTGAAGGCAATATGCTGGACACCTTCTCCTTTGGTATCGAGGTAGTCCTTCCAGCTACTGTTCTCGCCAACCGGCTCTAGGAACTCAAGATCCACTTGCCCCGCATTGATAATTGCAATCTTGGCCCGACCTTCCGAGGGCCTGCCACGGTAGATCATCTTGACCTCAGGGCCGGGATGGGTTAACCAGATCTTAGGCGGATCCACGCCCAGCACTGCAGCCCACCGCTTACTCGTCGCTTCCACATCGCGGCATACAAACGCCACCTGCATGACTTTTTTCAGCTCCGGGTCGCTGGGGTAGGAAGAACCGTGAAGAAACATTCCACCGATGATCATAGCGCCTAACAGCAAGTAGTTTCTCACTCGAACACCTCCATGGACTATTTGACATCACTTACTTTCTCGAACCGAACGACAATGCCCGATCGCCATTCTTAGGGGGTTTAGGTACGTCATTTGCAAACGACTTAAACTCAGTTGTGTTGCCTTTGAAAACCAAGTTGGCGTCGACCAAGATCGTTACCAGCGAACAAACATTCTCCCTTGGTGTGACACGCACATCGAGGCGACAACGAAGAACAGAATGACGAACAGTTTTCTATGATTCACTCTTATCCCCTTGTAAGCCAACCAGAATCTTATTTTGCCACGAGAAACACGCATTTTACTGAATGCGCACATCCTTCGATCCGCTGTAACGAACACGAATCTCATAATCGCCTCCGGTCAGAACACGAATCGTGTAGCCATCCTGCTTGAGTTCCTTCTGTTCGACCAGCGAAGTGCTTCCGGCCGTAATGCGCGCCGGTTTAAAACTCAAGCGCAACACCGAAGTTCCGCCGTTATCGAAAGTGCGGAATACCACCGAATGCTTTTCGTATTTGACCATCTGTACGATAGACGAAGACCGCAAGATGTGATCCTGTCCCACCGGCGCAAAATCCGGGACAGCGCCCATGGCCCACATAAAGCTGCGTCCGGCATCCGCGTAGCCGTCCTCGAACCAATAGGGATTGCCAAATCCCAGCCCACAACAATTGATCTTGCCGTCGGACTCGACGAAGTAAGTAGCGTAGTTCAAGGAGCGGAACGCGTCTTCGAGCGCCTGACCGTCGCGTGTCTTCTCAAAGTACATTCCGTTGATGGCGCCCCATTGCGAGGTTCGGCAGACCAGCCCCGCGCGCGAGCAACATCCTCTTCCAAAAGTGCGATGAAGAGCTCCGCCCGGCGGTACGAAAAGCACATCCGTGGTCGCTGCGGCGTGGACTCCGCCGTCGGGCCGCAATTGCTCGTCGATCGCCCAGGCGCCGTAGAAAGGTCCACGACCCAGGAGTTCTCTGCTGCGGTCGATCAAATGGCCGACATCATCCTTCCAGTTAGGATCGACTGTTGCCGGATCATCAAAAGACAGGATGTAGTAAGCCGTCATGATCGAATCCATATCATTCTGATTGATCTGATCCTTAGGAACGTCTTCGTAGTACCCAGTCCATTTGTCCCATGCGGCGCTCTGTTTATTGAGAGGATTCTCGCGAATCCAATTCCAAGCAACATCGCGCGATTTCTTATAAGTCGCCGTGTCGCCCTCAGAGATGCGCACCAATTCATCAAAGAGCCGCACAGGAGCAACAATCATGCCACCGTACTCTTCTCCCGCAATCACGATTCCCGTCCGCGCATCTATGCGATAAGCCCAGGGAGTGTGCAGTGCATCACCGGGGCGGATGTGCTTGGCAAGCTGGTTGGCACACTTAATGCCTTCTTCCAGGTACTTCCGCTCTCCTGTAAGTTCGTAAAACTGAACAAAACTCAAGCCGAGCTCACCGACTTTGTCGCTCTCAATTCCGCCGTAGAACTCGCGTGGCAAGTCCTGAAGGCAGCGGCCATATTCTTTGTCGTGCAGACATCCGGTCGCAAAGGGAACACTAGCCCACTCCCAGTCCGACGGCGACAACCCATGCGCCAACTGGTAATCGAGCATTTCCCGCAAGATACCAATCGACTCGGTATCCCCAGAGTAGGGGTACCAACCGAGTAGCGTATCCATGAAATGGGAAAACGTGCTCGGCGGATTGACCTGCCAACTGACTCCCTGCAGCGTCTTCCCATCAAAGATGGGTGCCGTCAGATAGACTTTTACGCCGGTGACAGTATCAATGGGGACCTTGTGTTCCATGAAGTCCCAATCCAATTTTAGGAACTGGTCATACCCTAGATTGTTTTCTGGCTCATACCAGGCGAGGATACGTCCGTGTGAGTCCAATACCACCGAGTGCCATGGCATCTGCGCATTTAGGTAAGTCTGCGCGTCTGCCGGCCTTTCGAGGGTGACAACCAGGAAGAACAGCACAACGAGAATCCACAACTGACGTTTGCACACTCCAGCAAAATGCATCTTAACCCTCCCCATGCTTCCTGACGCCGTGATGCCACAAGCTCCTTGTCGAACGAACGAGTGCCCAACTCATTTTATTGAATGCGAACGTCGTTGGAACCGCTGTAGCGGACGCGCACTTCATAATCGCCCCCGGCCAGCGCCCGGATGGCATAGCCTTCCTGGTCGAGATCCTTCCGCTCGGCCAGCACATTACTTCCTGCCGTGATGTGCACTGGCTTGAAGCTGAGACGCAACAATGCGTTGCCGGCGTTATCGAAGGTGTGGAACTCTACCGAGTGCGTTCCATATTTCACCTTCTGTACGATCGACATCGAATGCAGCAAGTGATCTTCCCCGACCGGAGCAAACTCCGGCACCGCTGCCAGCGCCCAGGCAAAACTGCGGCCTGCATCGGAGTACCCGTCTTCAAACCAGTACTCATTGAAGTCAGCGGCGCTGGCATCGATCCTTCCATCTTCCTGTGCGAAATACGTCGCATAGTTCAGTGAGCGGAAGCCGTTTTCGAGACTCTGACCATCGTGAGTCTTCGCATAGTGCATTGCATTGATCGCACCCCATGCGGAGGAACGACACACCAAGCCAATGCGAGAGCAGCAACCCCGATTGTTTGTTCCCAGCAAGCTGCCCGCATGCGGACGAAGCGCATTGTCAATCTCGGACCCACTGAGAATGCCTCCATCGGGCCGCAACTGTTCGTCAATCCCCCAGGCTCCAAAGAAAGGACCCCGTCCCAGTAACAGCCTGCTGCGGTCGATCAAATGCTCCACATGAATTTTCCAGTCCTTATCGACCGTCGCCGGGTCATCGTGCGAGAGAATGTAATAGGCCGTCGTGATCGACGTCATGTCGTTGACGTTTTCCGGGTCCCGGCTGATGTCTTCGTAATAGCCACTCCAGCGGTCCCACGCCGCGCTGTCCCGGTTGAGCGGGTTGTTGAGAACCCAATTCCATGCCAGGTCACGGGCCTGCTTGTATTGCTCGACGTCGCCCGCGTTAATATGGATCAATTCATCGAAAAGGCGCACCGGGCCAACGATCATCCCGCCATATTCTTCCATGGCGAGAACTGATCCGTCTTTGGCGTATACCCGGAAGGGCCACGGCGTATGCGCGGCATCACCGGGGCGAATGTGATTCGCCAGTTGGGTAGCGCAAATCACTCCCTCATCCAGATACTTACGTTCGCCGGTCATTTCGTAAAACTCGACATAGCTTAGTCCCAGCTCGCCAATCTTGTCGGTTTCAATGCCTCCATAGAAATCCAGCGGCATATCCGCCAGGCACTTTCCATATTCCTTCTCCCCCTTGCAGGAGGTTGCAAAAGGCACACGCGACCAGTTCCAGTCAACCGGCGTCAGCCCATGAGCTAGCTGGTAATCCAGCATATCTCGCAGAACTCCGATTGCCTCTGTGTCCCCCGAATAGGGATACCACCCGATAAGCCCATCCATTTGGTGAGCGAAGGTGCCGGCAGGGTTATGTTGCCAGTGCTGCGTCACGCTTCCCTGGAAAGTTTTCGGATCGTACATCGGATAGCTGAGATACACCTTTACCCCGGTCCTGTTGTCGATGGGAACCTTGTGTTCCAGGAAGTCCCAATCCAGCCGGAGAAACTTGTCATAGCCTCGATTCTTCTCCGGCTGATACCACGCCAGGAGTTTTCCATTTGCATCGAGCACCGCTTTGTGCCACGGCAGTTGCGAATTGACTAAGAAATCCTTGACGGTTCCGGCCACCTGGCCGTAGAACGCTGGGACAAAAACGATAGCCAGCAGCGAAGTGAGACCGATTGCGGTTCGCATGGGGAAGATTCTAGGTAGTTTCAAGTGGGGCCTCCTCGATTGCTGTGAAATCCAGTCGCGCTCGGGGATCGCGGCCCGCGTTCGACGGAAGTCGGCTTGGTGAACTTCGGTGCCTGCGCGGATTTTACCGCGCAGGCATCAGGAAATCACTTCGTCGGCAGCCCTAGTCGGCAGCCCCTAGAAGGTGAGCTTCAGAGCCGCCTGTCCGACGCGCGCCGCGCGGGCGGAGCTGACGAAACCGAAACTCGCCGGGGAATTGAAGTCACCACCCGGGGCGTTGAATTGTGGGTGATTGAATGTATTGAACAATTCAAAGCGGAATTGGAGAGCACTGCGCTCCGTGATCCCTGTGACTTTTTCTAACGCCATATCCCAGTTGTTCAGACCCGGGCCGGAGAAGAAATAGTGCCGGGCCGTGCCGAACTGCCCGACCGGCTCCGGACTAAACTGGGTGGTGGAGAAGTACTGCAGATTGTTCTTCCGGGGATTGAGAAATTGGATGCGCTGGCCATTCCAGTCTGGTTCTCCCCCCTCCTCACACCCGCAGAGAGAATTGTCTCCGCTCTGAACAATGAGCACCGGCAGTCCCGTGGTGAATCGTGTGATTCCAGAGAGCTGCCATCCATTGGCGGCTTTGTAGAGAGCTCCAGAACTCAGGCCCGCCCATTTCGCCAACGGTAAGGCGTAAGTATAGCTCGCCACAAAATTGTGGGTGATATTGAACGACGAAAGCCCTCTACTCAGAGCCGGGTCGAAAGGATTTATGTACACAGAGTTATTAGTGAAACCGGACATATCATCCATCGACTTGGAGTACGTATAGGAGCCCAGGAGAGTCAGGTCTCCAGCTTGTCTCTTGATACTAGCCTGAAACGAATTATAGTTAGACGCACCCTTGGTGTTGACGTACTCCAAGTCGCCAAAATCGAGCTGGCCCTGACTCAAAAAGCGCCCGGAAGTGACGGAATAGGGTCTCGTGCCGTATTGATACGTGCCATTTGCCAGCTCGTAGATCCCATTTTCGCCCTGTTGTGCGCAAGGCGTTTGCCCTGGCGCGAGCGCGGCGGCATTCAAACTCAGACACAACGCCGGGTTACCGGGATTGGCAGAGGTCTGCGCGATGAGGTGACGCCCAACGGAACCTACATATCCCAAAGTTGCAACCGTCTTGCCACCTAGCGAGCGCTGGATGTTGAAGTTAAACTGCTCCATATACGGTATGGTGTTAGACGGCTGGTACGACTGTTGCCCTGAAACCGGCTGGAAGGTCGCCCAGTTCACGCTATTACCTCCGGTAGGGGAGACATAAGGAAATGGCTGAATGAGATTCTGACCGGTAAGCCGGTTGACGAATGGTTCTTCGAAATAGATCAGAACGGGACTGGGGTAGAATATGGCGAAAGGCGAGTTACCCAGTTCATAAAGATTTGAGATTTGCTCAAAGGCAGTGTAATAGACCCCGGCGCCGCCACGAATACTCGTCTGTCCCGGACCGCCGAATAGCTTACCCTTGAATCCTTCCTTGGCGCTCGGCGAATAAGCGAAACCCAGCCGGGGAGCAAATTTATCGTAGCGCGTGGGTGCAATCGTGTCAGGGATTCCCGGATCGCCGGCAAAATTCCAGTTCTCCGGCGCACCCGGGAAGCGTACCGACTGTTTACCCGGTATGAAGGTCTGTAAACGGTTTTTCGTATCGGACCAGGGGCGCGTAATATCCCATCGCAAGCCGTAGTTGATGGTCAGGTTCGGCGTGACTTTGTAGCTGTCCTGCCCATAGAGTCCGAAGTAACGGGTGCGGGCATCCAGGGCGCCGGGACTCGCTTGATAGTACACTTGCGGCGCGCCAATCAAATAATCGGCGAAATCATTGCCGGTTTCGCCGCCGTTGAAGAAAAATTGTCCGTTGGAATCATAGGTCAAAAGTAAGTTGATCTCGAACCAACGATAGGTGGTGCCGAACTTCAGCGTGTGGTTGCCCACAACGCGTGAGTAGTTGTCGGCGAGGCTATAGGTATTATCCGATTGCTTGGTCGTACCTTGGTAGGTGCCGGTAGTTAACCCCAACTGCTGCAGGTTGATTTGAGCAGATCCTTCGTACGCCGGCGCGGGAGGGACAATTCCTTGGCCGCCCTCGACGAAACCGAAACTCGATATGGTTCCCAAGCCTTGTGACGGGATGGCGCCTGGCGTGGCGTACCGAGTAAAGCTCACGACTGCTTCGTTGACCGCAACCGCGCCAAAAGTATGCGTATTGCGCAGGCTGAAGTTTTGTCCCCGGGTCTTCTGCGTAGCTGCAAATCCGGGAACATTATCAGCCGCATAAGGGGATATGGTATCGGCATTATCGAAGTGATAGTAGAAGGCCAAATCTCCAATGGAATGTGCGTGCCAGTCGATCCTGGCTCCGAACTTGTCGTCTCGCAGATGGTTGTTGTAAGCGCTGGTGCCAAAGGTGGGGTTGATCCCATTTGTTCCATTCGTCGTAGGTATGAAACTGAGGGTACCCGAGGCCGCGGGAGAAAAGGCGGTTTGCGGAATCGTTTGGTTCGGAAAAACGCACATTTGCGCCTGCGCTTGCGCCACCGTATTGCAACCCGCGACCCAGTAGGGTTCGGTCGGGTTCACGGTATATCCCAGACGCTGGGTCAGGGTTGCAGCAAAACCGGCCGCGCCTCCCTCTACCGTCCCAGTCAGCGGATTGTAACCCGTGGTCGAAACGTCCGAGAAGTTCCCCCCCCGCTCCAAAGTCGAGGGAACCTTCAAATCTTGTGTCTGCCCTTGAATGAGACGCGTCCCCTGGTAGTCGCCGAAGAAAAAAAGCTTGCCCTTGATTATGGGACCGCCGACAGTTCCGCCAAACTGGTTCTGCTTAAACGCGCCCTTAGGCCCAGTGATCGCTTCTGGGTTGAAGTAGTTACGCGCGTCGAAATCGTCGTTACGCAGGAACTCATAGGCCGAGCCGTGCAACGAGTTCGTGCCGGATTTCGTAATCACGTTGACGATGCCGCCGGAGAACCGCCCATATTCGGCGTCGTAACTGTTGGTCAGAATGCGAAACTCAGCGATCGAATCGAGCGTGGGAATGATGGCTGCACCATTGTTCTCGCTCTCCTCCACGTCCGCTCCATTTACATAGAAAGCATTGTCGCTTTCCCGCGCGCCATTGACGGAAACCAGTCCGGGATTAAGGCTGCCGGAGACCGGATTACTATTGTTGACGTTGCTTGAAGTGATCGGCACCACGCCAGGTTGCAAGCCCAGAAGATCGGTGTAGCTTCTGCCATTCAGCGGCAGATCGACCATTTTTTGGCTGCCAATGACGTCGCCAAGCTGCGTGCTGCTGGTTTCCACTTGCAGCGCCGCCGCTGAAGTCACCACGCTCTCGTGGACGGACCCCATTTTAAGTTGGCTGTCGGCACGAAAGACTTGATTGACCAGCAAAGTGATTCCCGTCTGCGACGTCTTCTCGAGACCACTCGCCTCAACGTCCACACGGTAGTCTTCACCGACAGGCACGGCCAGGAATTCATATTGGCCGTTGACATTGGTTCGCGTTGTATGCGTCCAACCGGTATGTGGGTTGGTCAAAGTAACAGTTGCATTCGGGACTGCCGCACCGCTTGGGTCTGTAACGGTTCCCTGCACCATTCCGGCCACGTCCGCCATGGCCAATTGACAGAACACGAACGCGAGCAACAGAACAAAAAACAATTTGTAAGACATGAGCTGTTCCCCCGATCTTGAATTGTGTGATCTCTCACTCGAGCCAAAGAATCCTGCGTTGCTCAGCGAAGAATTTCGATCCCCCGCAACCTACAGAAATCGTCAAACGCTCCTGAATTGTCCCCATAGCTCAAGATGTAGTGCTGTCCCATCACATTCTGCGCAAACTCTCCCATGTCACCGTCGAGAACGAACTCCAGACTAGGCAGTTGCGGCGCAGGAGGCGCCCAACCCGCCTCTTCCCAGGCCCTAGGAGCGATAGCCTCTCCGAGCGCGAGATGGAGGACGTAACGCCCACGACTTTGGGCGAGGCGGCAAAGGGTCACCGGGCCGGTTTTCAGCCGCGAAACATTCAGAACGCCGCCCGCTAGCTCACCGAAGCTGCTAGGCGTCACTCGCACCGGGCCCTCCACAATCTCGGAAGGCACATAGTCCGGCACCCCCATGAGTGCGCCATTGCCGAAAAATTCGTAGAATTCAAGGTAGGCTGCGATTTGTCCAGTCAGGGCACGCGTCATGAGTTGCGTCGCGGCGCCGAGCATGTCGTTTTCGGGAATCGTACAGATATTCAGCTCATCGGCGAGCAACATGAACACCATCGCCGGGGGAAACTTCAGCAGTTTCTTCATGCCGTCGACGTCAATCAACGTAACGCCCTGATAATTCCGCTCAACAACTTTCTCGCGGATCGCGAGATAGTACCTTGCCCCTTTTTCCAAAACATCCCTGGGAGCGGGTTTGTCGAACGTCCATTTGGACAGCGCATGATCTACGACGGCTTGCACAGTCTTTGGTTCCTGATGCTCGCTCCGCTGGAAGATCTCCAACATCTCGAAAAATTCGGTTTCCACACCTAGCACGCGGCGCAAGCTGACACCGTCGTAGAGTGTGGCGTACAGGTTCATATCGCGATAGCCCATGGAACCGATCCGTGCGTTGTGAAGGTCTTTGGCAGCTGCAGCAGCGCGCGCGAAACTTGTGAGCTTGTCTGTAGGGGGAGGCGCGTCAAAATAGCTGGGCACATACTTGAATTTGAAATCAAGTTCCTCCAGCGTCTGGCGGAGCGCCGTCGTTCCAGCTTGATCGGCAGTCGTTACCAAGCGGCCACTTTCGGTCCACCCCGATAAACCCCACAATAAAATCGGAAGATGGCGAAATTCAGAAAGCACTCGTATCACTGCATGCGTGGGTATCCATCCAGCAACACACGCAATCACTAGATCGACTTCGGTTCTGGCCAATTCCGAAATGGCCCGCAATGCGTCCTTGGCAGCGGGATCATCCGTCACCGGTGCTGTGGAATGAAGCTCGATTCCGTTCGAGCGCAATAGCTCGCTGGCCTGTTGAGACTTCCTCTCGATGATTTCCTTCGGCGTGTTCACTTCGCCGAAACTTACAAAAGCGGCCTCCGGCTTTCGCATCCCACCCACCTTCCCCGCCAGACGTTCCTGAGGGCTCAGTGCTTCCGTTGGTTTCCCAAACGATGCATTGGCACGAAGTCCTGACAACTAGTAGCCCAGCTCCTTCTCGGTCTCCCCGATAGCCTCGTCAATGATGTCCATGCACTTCGCCGCCACATCCAAGCCCATCACGATCGGCGGGCTCATGCGGAGAATATGGCCCGCCGGTATCCAAGCCAGACCTCTTTGGAAAGCCTTCACGTAAATACGCTCTCCAGCTTTCTTGAAGGGCTCCTTGGTGTGGCGATCCTTGACTAGCTCCACGCCCATCAAACAGCCCTTGCAACGGACGTCACCAACGATCGGGTGTTGCTCTTTCAGCTTGGCCAAGCGTGGCAGGAAGAATTCTTCCAGGCGCTTGGCATTTTCGAGCAACCCCTCCTCGACGATCGCTTCGATCGACGCAAGCGCCGCGGCGCAGGCCATGGGGTTGCCGCCGTAGCTTGTGGAAGCGCTAATCTTGTCTACGGAATCGGCGTAGGGTTTCCTGACCACAATCGCGGTGACGGGGAATCCGTTGCCGAATCCCTTACCGACTGTGACCACGTCCGGGATCGTATCCCAATGCTCCAGCGCCAGGAATTTCCCCGTGCGGCCCATGCTGGTCAGCACTTCGTCCGCTACAAGCAAGATTCCCCGTGAATCGCACCATTTACGGAGTTTCGGGAAGTAATCATCTGGCGGCACTATGGACCCGCCCCATCCCTGGATGGGTTCGAGAACGATGGCGGCCACTTGTCCGGTCGTAGCCTCTGAGATGAACTCGTCGTAAAACGATAGGTACGCGTCCGTATCGATCGAACCGTCGACTTTCTTGAATAGCGGCCTGTAAGGGTTTGGCCGGGGTACCATATAAAAGCCCGGAGCGCGTGTAGCGCCGCTTACTCGCGACATACGCGCCAGACTGACAGCGTGTCCGCTCTTGCCGTGAAAATCACCGTAGCCGGACAAGAACTCGTGTTTGTTGGTGGCTGCCCGGCAAACCCGTAAGGCCGCCTCCACAGCCGTCGTGCCGCTGTCGTAGAACTGGATACCAGAGAGATCGCCGGGCATCACTTCCTGCAAACGCTCCAGGAGCCGCAACTTGATTGGCGTTGTGAAATCATGGCAATTCATCAATTGCCCCGCGGCTTGCTGAACTGCAGCGGTCACGCGCGGATGGCAATGCCCCAGCGTCGTTACGTAGATTCCCGAGGAGAAATCGAGATAGGTGTTACCATCGACATCCGTCAACGTACATCCACAGCCGCGATCAAATACCACTGGGCATAACGTCACTTGGCTCGAGTAGCCCTTCATGATCTTCGCGGCGCGCTGGTGCATCTCTCGCGATTTAGGGCCAGGGACTTCGGTCAAGATCCGCGGATATTTCTTCAAGTCAACCGCTGCCCATTCGATATCCGGCGACTTCGTGGCGGGGAGTTGAACGACACTCATGCGTGAAACCCCAAATGAAGAATGAAAGACAGAACCCGACCACTACAAGGGATCTGGCCCTCCTCATTTATGAACACAACGCACATTATAATTGATCATAATAGTCTGTCAAGAACAAATCTCCGTATTTTACATAATTTAGTGAAGCTAGAGATCATAATGTTCTATGCTATAAGCTCATCTGGCCCATATGACTGCAACACCAACGTACGACCGGGGAGGCGGATAGATCGTGAGATCGGACGATACGCTATTGCTGGGATTGGATCTGGGGATTTCTAATGCGAAGGCTGCCCTCTTTGATGCGCACGGTGCGCTGGTGCACTGCAAAACAGATGAGTATCTGATTCTCCCGCAGGGATCGAAAGTCGAAGCCGATCCCGAAACTTATTGGAAGCCCATGGCTGCATCGATCCGGAAACTCCTGGCGAGCTGGGGAGGAAATCCAGAGCAGATACGCGCTGTTTCTGTTGCTAGCCATACAGAAACAGTCATTCCCCTGGATCGGTCTGGTCAACCGGTGCGCCCAGCCTTGGTCTGGATGGATACTCGTTCGCAACCCGAAGCGGACGAATTGAGGAGGGAGATTGGCCTGGCGCGCGTTCTGCAGATCAGCGGCCAACCAGATATTAACCCCATCTGGCCGATTACAAAGTTTCGCTGGATGGCAAAGAATGAGCCCGACAAGCTTTGTAAAACAGCGAAGTTTCTCCTCCCGGAGGAGTATCTTCTCTACCGGCTTTGTGGGCGCTTTGTCGCGGAACAGACGGAGTGGAGTTCCTCGCTTGTGCTCGATATTCGCAGCAAGAAGTGGTCCGACGAGATGCTGGAATTTGCCGGAATCTCGGCGGCCCAATTACCCGAGATATGCGCTCCTGGCACTCTTCTCGGCAAAATCACTGCCGCGTGCGCGCAGGAAACTGGACTGAGCGGGACCACCAGTGTCGTCGCTGGCGCCATTGATCAGGTCGCCGCAGCCATTGCTGCTGGCAATATCACCCCTGGGGTGGTCACCGAAAGTACGGGATCGGTGCTGGCGCTTCTCGCGACCGTCTCCCAACCGGTGCTGGATGGGGATGCACGCATCCCATGTCATATCCATGCGCTGCCGGATACATATTGTCTGCTGCCGTGGAATCCGAGCGGAGGCCTGGTGTTGAAGTGGTTCAAGGACAATTTCATTTCTCTCAAAGCGTCCTCTGCGGCGGAGGACGATTACGCCCAAATTACACAAGAGGCGGGAAGGATTGCGCCGGGTTGCAACGGCTTGATCCTGCTGCCACATCTCCAGGGCGCGCTCTTTCCCGAATACAACGATGCAGCACGCGGAGTCTTTTTTGGCATGACTCTGGCGCACAAGCAAGCGCATTTTGTGCGCGCCATAATGGAAGCGATCGGTTTCATGATTCGCCGTGATCTGGAAGGCTTAGATCGTCTGGGCGCTGGTGCGCAGGAAATTCGGGTTTTGGGAGGCGGAGCCCGAAGCAGGCTCTGGGCACAAATGAAGGCGGATATTTGCAAGGTGCGCGTCGTAGTGCCGGCGGAGTCCGAAGCTGCGGCCCTTGGAGCAGCGATTCTTGCCTCGGTGGGATCGAGCGTTTATCCGGATATACCGTCCGCCGTTCGCGCGATGTCCAAGATCAAGGATTCAATTGAGCCGAATCCCGGTAACGCGGAAGTCTATGATGCGGCTTTCCGGTTGTATGTGAGTCTGTATGATGCGGTGAAGGAGTTGTATTCCCACTGCAAACAGATTGAGGATATTTCCGCAAAGGTCACGACACCTGAGAGGCAAGTCGAATAGAATCAGGCAAGGTGGTGATCGCCCCGCTCTGGCGGGAATCGCTCGAAAGAGCCGGACGTGAAGCCAAGAAAGAGACAAGACGAAATCATCTCTCTGCTGCGCGCCGTGCAGCGGGAGCTGACCGTGGAGGAGATTGCTTCATCGTACAGGACTTCTCCTCTAACAATCCGCCGAGATCTGGACGCACTTGCGGAACAAGGCTCCATCATCCGTACCTATGGTGGTTGCATCCTTAGCGGTGGCTTAGCGACCTCGTATCAAAAGAGGGTTGGTCAGAATTTCAATCTCAAGCGCGCCATCGGTCGAGAGGCGGCCCAGTTGGTACGCAGTGGCGAAGTTATCCTGATTGATGATGGTTCGACGACCTTCCACCTCGCCTCCAATCTGGAAACGCGGGGCCCTTTGACGGTGGTTACCAATTCGATCGCAGTCATACCAGAACTCGCTCGCTTCCCCCAAATTCAGCTCGAAATTCTGGGTGGTCTCTACAATCGCGACACCAACTTCCTTGGCGGTAGCCTTTCCGAACGGCTGCTGGAACAGCTTTATTTTGATGCCGTATTCGTTGGTGCCGACGCAGTGGACCAGGACGGCATGTGCTTCGTGCGCACACCGGAAGTTGCACGCTTGACTCAAGTGATGCTAAAACGCGCGACTCGCCGTTTCCTACTGGCCGACCACACTAAGGCGGGCAGACACGGCTACGTGAAATACGGCGCTCTGAACGACTTCGATTTGTGGATCACAACTGTGGGAATCAATCCCAAGCTGAGCGCCGGCTATGAAAAGATGACCACGATTAAAGCCATGGAGTGGTCCAAGCAGCAAGACTGAGCAGACCAGAAGGCCAACAGATCCCAAAAGGCGCATTGCCCGCCCCTGGGGAATTGTGCGAAACTCTGGGCCATTCTGCGTAAGATTGCGAAGGAATGTTTGTAGATCTTAAGTGGCTTAGCGTCGGCTCCCCCTGGGGTCACGCCCGCGTTTGGCCCGCTGCCGGACGGCGTAGAAGTCAGCTGCCGCACTGGAGAGAGCAAACAGCTCTTCGTTTTCGTTAACTACGCACAAGAGGAGCTGCAGATCATACTTCCTCGCACCATGAAGCTGTTGCTCTCCGGCAAGGAAGAAAGCAGCATGCAACTTACTCCCTCTGGAGTGGAGGTAGGCGCTGGATTCCCGGCAATCACCGCCACCGCGCGTTTGGCGTGTGTCTCGCTTGATGTGTTGCGCAAAGCCTTTATTCTGAGTGGCTGCACGCCGTGAGATCGCTCTACGAGCAAATCTGCTAGATAACGCCCCACAATACGTTTAAGCGCTCTAACTTAGGATGCCCGGCGAGTTGCGAATCTATAACTTTTTCTGATCTGCGTGCTCGAGTTGGATGTCTGGGACGCCCTTGCAACGGTAGACATTGAAGTCGTCAACGTTGTTCAGCGCAAAGGTCGGTATGTCTTTCGCGTGCGGCGTACGGACGCGGAAGAAATCTGCGCCCTGGACGTCTAGCAGCACGAAAGCCGGCCGGGCATCGTCCTTTAAAGAGCTGATCTCCACATTGCTCAGCGAGATGTTCTTCGCGTGACGTAGAAAGAAACCATGAGAGGGCATTGCCCCGAACATGTTGGGCTCGGGATACTTGTTCTCAACTTCCGGCGGTTGGATGGCAGCAGCTTCAGCCATCCCTCCGCCCCGGTGCTGGATGTAGATATCGTTGAGCTGGATATCCTCAATCGGGTGGCCGGGAATGCCGCTGAGGATCGAGCCGAAACTTGATTCGGAATTGGAGCACACCAGGTTGCTGATCAAGATGCGGCGCAGCGCCCCAACGGGTACGCCCTCGGGACCGCGCATGCGGCTGCCCAGGCGCATGAAGATGGGCGCAGAGACTATGTCGCGCATGGTTATGTTGGTAATGGAGATGTCTTCGAGCAGCCCTCCGTCGACGGTTTCGAGCGCTAATCCTTGACAGCCCTCGAAGACGCAGTTGGAAATCGTGATGTTCTTGAAGCCACCGTTAGACTCGGTACCGAATTTGATGCGGCCATTGCCTTGAGCCTTGGCCCCGGGATCGGAGCGCTTGAACGTGCCGTCGAGCAGAGTGCCAAGCTTATAGATTCCGGTAACGTAGCAGTTGGTGATCGTGACATTTTCGGTCGCCCGGGCATAGCCGAGCGCATACGAACTTTTCGGGCAAATGGCATCGTCCCAGGGCGAGTTTACGGAGCAATTGGAGAGGCGCACGTTGCGACAGCAGTCGATATCTATGCCGTCACGGTCTGTATCGATCTTCAAGTTGTCTATTGTGAGATTGTCAACGCCGGTAGCGAGGACGCCAAAGTGTCCGCCTTTGAGGATGGAAAAATCGCGTAGCAGGACGTTGCGGCAATTCTTCAGGCTTACCGCCTTATTCGCGACGCCGGCGTGTTCGGCAATGGGGCCCGGACCGTGGCCTCTGCTGAGTCCCCGGCCCCAGATAAGACCTGGGCCGAATATCGAGATATTCTCAAGACCCTCGCCCCACAGCAGACTGTTGTGCCAGTGGTTGTGGCCATAGTCCTGGTAGGCATCCCAGGCAGTGTTGGGCTCGGCTGGATCATAGTTACCGGGTCCGGGAGACGTTGGGTCGGCTGAAGAGTCAGCCGCGATGATCACCGCATTCTGACCGAGGGAGAGGGCTACGTTGCTCTTGAGGCGAATCCGTAAAAAACAGGAACGCCGTATCGGGCCGCTTGGCGGCGATGATTTTCTCGATATCGCCGATGATGTCTGTCATCTTCGAGCCCGTGGCTCCGTAGCCTTTCGACTCAATGAGGATCCGTGCATCCGCCTTGGCCGGAATGGCAAAGTCGCACTTCGCCGTCTTGCCCCTGGGACCGGTGAAGGTGCATCGCGCTACAAACTGATCGTCGAAAACCTTGCGGACGATGGCTTCAGCAAAATCTTCGACGCCGCGGCCTCGTTTCTGTCCGCTTATCGCACTGCCACGTCCGCTGCGAAGACGCTCCACGAGAATATCGCTCCATCGTGGCACGCGGTTCGTTTGCTCTGCCATCGCTTCGAGGATCCCCAGCCGCAGAAGCGCATCCATGAATTTGGGTTGGTCCGCTCTGTAGCTGGTGACGCCGGCAGGCGCTCCGCTTAAAGCGTCGCGCAGTGCACCCGCAAAAGTATCTTTCGAGAGGCCAAGGAAAAGGCGGCAGATCAGCAGCGCATCGTCAAAATCCTTGTCCAGAAGAATTCTGACATCGTTCAGGGTATATACCTTCTTGACCGGCATTGCCTCGATCTCGGCGATCACCCGCCGCGAAATGTCATCCTGCCAGTCGACGGTGAGGGGCTGGAGTCCCGCCAGAATATCGTCGAGATTCTGCGCGACAACCTGCATCAGCGTCCCACCAGAAGGTATTCCTGCACTTCCGCGCGTTCCACGCCCTTGTGAGTTCCGAAGTGATAGCGGTGGGGCTTCTCATAGGTCACGATATTTTTCTTGTAGCGGCGCATGAGATTTTCGAGCACATCCAGATCGGGATATCCGTTCGAGCTGTAAGACAAAACAATCGTACTATTCCGGTAGAGCCGGAACATCCGGTCAAAGGCCTCGGCGGCCGTCCGCCGATAGCTGAACGGCGTAAAACGCTTCTGTATCTTTTTCACTTTCGTGTCATGCATGATGTCGAGGCCCCGCCAGTAGCAGGACAGGCCTTCTAGGAAGTGATAACGCTTAATGTAGCAATTGTCGTCTGATCGAGGCACGTAGGGGGGATCCAGATACACAAGATCCACACCCCGCGGCCGCAGGTCGAACACATCGGCGCGCTTCACCGTGTGTCTGCGGCCGTTGTCGAACACTACGCGATTGAACTTCTCGACCTGCTCAAGAAAATGTTCCTCGATGGAGAGCTTGAGATCCCGGCGGCCATCATCATAGCGACTGCCGGTGATGGTAAATACGCCGCGCGGCTGCTTCTTCAGGCACGAACGGATGAGAGCAGCGCGGGCAAGCGCCTGCTGATCGGGAAAGTGGAGCTTTTCGATGTTGTGAGAAACACGATCAAGAAAACGGAGATCATCGCGCTGATAGAAAATCCCGCCGAAAGTTCTCTCGATGAAATCGGGAGCGCTCTTGGCCGGTCCAAGGATCCTCTTGAGAGCCGGTCCGTCCAGTTGATGATGGCTATTTCCGATGGTGGCCTGGGCGATTGTTGTGGAAAAGTTGAGAAAGTCTGATGCAACAACTCTCTTGCCCATGGCTTTCAGCAGATACGCAACGCAGCCGCTGCCGGCGAAAGGGTCGGCTGCGGTCTCGAAATCGAGCGTACCGAGCACGCTGTGGATCCACGGGAGGAGGCGGTTTTTCGAGCCCATGTAACGAAATTCGGGATACTCCTTCACGCGGTCCGGCAAAGGGGCGGCGATATCGTCCCGGCTGTAGATAACGCGGATTGGGGCTTTGTGGGGTTTCCGGACAGGAGCGCTGGGGAGCGTGCTCATGGGCGACTCGCGAATAATGGCCATTGATCGGCCACGTATTTTTCAGCGGCATCGCGCACGATCCAGGCGACGGAAACCTTCTTCTTCTTTGCGAGGTCTTCGAGTGTCTGGTAAAGGTCAGGGGGAAATGTAACGGAGGCGCGGGGCGATTGTGATGCCTTGGTCTTCTGGTCTTTCCGCTTCGCTGAGGGCATGGGAAATCTCTGGTAAACTCGTTGTTGCACCACATTACACCACCCTGCTGCATTGAGCAATAGACTGAAAAATCGGGGCATCCCGAATTGTGATTCTGGGTCGACTTGCCACAAGTGCCGAGGACGGTACGAGATACTGCACTCCGAGAGAGATAAGTCAGAGTGACTTCGACCCGTCCAATTCAGCCAATCGCAAATCTCTCGGCAGATTGATGCCCAACCGTAGCGCCCACGAAAACTGGGCGAGTGACCTCGGTTTCCTAGCGCTCATGCCAAACGGGGAGCCCGTAGTTCGCGCCCCACAATTGATGACCCGGATTCACAGCGCTAGCAATTTCTTGATCTGCTCCTCGATGAAAAACCACATAAGCGGCTTACGGATGAAGACGTTCACATTCAATTCAGTTAGCAGATCATCGGCTGCGTCACTGATCTGGTCATAAACCTTCTGGCGCTTCGTTTTATCCACTTGCGCCATCTGAACGTTGTTCAGGTTCTGATCGATGGGATCAATCGGTTTCGGTGTCCAGTGCAGATTAGAGAAGACACTCCCCGGTTGTGCCTTGTACTTGGCCAATTGCTGCTGGGCTACGCTGCGCCCATAGTCATAATCGTGCTTGCGGTAGCTAACATCGAAGAAACCAGCAAACGCAAGCAGTCCATTGCTTGCCAATTGCTCAGGTACAGCCACAAAATCGTAAATGAGCATCTCTTCCTTCTCGTGCAATCTTGCGGCGAGTTCAAGCACCAGCACCGTGGCCAGCCACGCATCGGCAATGACTGCCCGTCCGCCGAATCGGGCGTATTCAGCCGCGTATTGCTGCCTCAACTGAGTACGAGCCGCGTTGAGATTGGCGAGAGACGCAGGTGTCAGATGGTTGCCCTCTGCAAAAAAGGACCTGAGCAAAGCGTCGGAAACCGGAGATGTCATGGCGGGAGTCAGAGTCCCGCTGAGAAACAAGCTCTGCAACTCGCCAGCCCGCTCATCCAGTAAAAGTAGTTGATCGTTGTAGCCCTCTGCCACAGACCAGTCTTGGAACTCGGATTGTCCAATCACCGAATCCGCAAGACGAGATGCTAATGTTTTGTAATTGGCGTTTGCCGCACTGAAGCCCACATTCGGGTCCGGTGAGTTCTTCACCTCATCAGATTGTTTTGGTTTCGGCGCGATAAACAGATAACCACGTTGAGCAGCATTCAGGCGACCTCCAGGCACTTGTTCTACGAGATTCTTGGCCATCCCCAAGGGCTCGTTCTGGAACACGCCACCGTCGGTGTACGTGAATTTCGTGCTGGCCTGACCGTCCCAGATGCCTCGAACCAGATAGGGGCTGGTATATTCCACGATGTTCCTGACCAGATCTTGCACTCGAAAAACAACAGGGAATGCGCCACAGGCGACAGCCATTGCACGAATTCGTTCCCACAGTTCCGGACGATCGTCCGGAATCTGGTCAATCTCACTGACGAACTGGTCTTCATGGCGCGTGTATATGAACTGACCTCCGCTGAGTGTGGAACGGTAATAGTCGACCCCGTTAAGGTTCGATAGAGCCAGCCCAAGTTGCAGCTTGTGGTCTGAAGATAGCGCCGCATGCGGTTGTGGAGTTGGCGGAGGTTGTGGCTGGTTCTTATACCGTCCCATCAGATAAGTTTCCGATATTCTGGTGACGAAATCGGAAGACAGAACAGAATGGGTCACATCCTCGGTCGGGCCCCTTGCCAGCAATCCCACAATGTCAACATCCGACACCCATGCGTTGTAAACAGGATTGTCGTAAGCCTGACTCATGGAGAGGCCGTCATAGAGGAGACGCTGCGCGATCATCGCGACCGTCATACCCCCTGCTGAAGCACCCGTGAGCACATCTATCTCGATGCGTTCATCGGACAGATTACTCGCACTAGCCCACTGGTTATGTTGAGCGAGCGCATCCAGCACTTCAAAAATCACGCCCGACTCATAGCTCCCCAACGAAACAGCGCCGGAGATCGTTATTGCCAGTCTCTTGGCCATGGTACCACTCGCAGAACGGCCGCCATGTCAGTTAGGTATGGCCAGGAAAACGACTCGGGGCCGGGATACTACATCGAAAGCAGGTTAGGCACATAACGGGCTCGCATTGGCCCGAGGAACCTTCTTCTGCCGAGCCGAGTCTACATCAAAGGCTTGCTCTCCGCGTCAGGTGGCGATTCGCAATTTCGGATTTCGTAACAGAATGGGTTTTCTTGGTGTGTTCACCCGCAATTACCTCACAATGCGACTTCCCTTCCCCAAGCTTCTGCATAAGCACGGAAGCAACCAATGATTTGCGCAGGGAAAACACGCCGCGCACGAACCGTCCTCTTGGGTTTGTTATTCTTGTCTCCCTTATATCCGTGTCCGCTTTTCGCTACTGTAACTCTGCAAATCCCCGACGTAAACCTGCCAGACGGAAAAGTGGAGTTCAGGCCTGGCATTTGTGATCCGACAGCGGTGCCGGCGACCCTCCCCCAACAAATGCCACAAAGCACCACCAGTAATTACACGGTCGCGGTCGATCTGGGGAATACGACGCGTGGTAGCTATGGCTATTTCATTTATCCCGTGTATGTACATCCTAACGGCGGCCAAGGGCAGCGTTGCGCTTTTCGAGTGCAGGTACTACCCTCCGGCACGTTTATCGACAAAATGCAGGATGTCACCTTCCATGTGGGCGAGGGTGCGCAGTTAGAAGACGGCCTTGTCCGGATTCCTCTGTACAACTTTGTTTACGCGAAATCGATCTTGCAGGGCCACGCCGGAGACCAGTTGTCGCCGGTCAGTCTGAGCGGCAGTACGACGTTGGACGTCACCCTGAACAACACGCTCTCCGATTTACCTATCGGTTTGTACCCAGAGGTGATGGTCTCTCCGGGACATGGGTCATACTGGCAAGGAACCCCGCAAGCTGCGGTGCACATTCCCCGCAGCAACTCGACCGTGTTGGATGCCGGGCAGAGCCTCGACGGCGCCGTTGTGCTGAACTTGCGTCCTAATCCGTGGCACGCGCTGGGCGCATCCATTTTCCCGCTCGCTCCAGGCAAGGCTCACGAGACCTTAACTTTATATGTCAGTTACGACTCACCGGGCGGAGTTCCTGGAACTTTGGAAATTCCGGTAGCAATTCGTTTTAGTCCTTCCTTCTGGAGTCTAATCTTGTCCGTCTTCGTAGGAGCGATAGCGGGAAGCCTGCTGGCACAGTTGGGCAAGACCAGTGTCGACGGTATGAAATGGTACAAGGCCTTTGTGGTGGCGTTGCTTTGCGCGGGGATTGCCGAAGTATTGGGAATCATGCTGGTCTATGGTGGCAGTGAATTTCGACTGTTTGGATTTGAGCTGGATCCCTACCAACTGTTACCCGTCGGCGCGATTGGCGCGCTGGTTGGGCTAGTTGGGTTCAGAAATGCCGATGATTTCCTGAAGCTTCTCAAAAAACAGCCATGACATCTTCCACTAAGAAGATCGCGTTCTATTCAATCGCTGCGTTGATGCTGGGATGCGTAGGCAGCGGGCGGGCCCAGATGGCGTCGCAGGCGCCACCTGGCAAAGCCCAAGGACCGGTTGCCATAAGTGCCTTACCATCCGGCACATTGGTCGTGTTAGGTGGCCGGGGCAGGCTATCGTTGATCGATTCGACCAGCGGAGGGATCACGCTGCTCAAAGACTCTCTGGGATACTTTACTCCGGCAGATATGGCTGCTGTCCGCATCGGCGATACAGATTCGATATTCGTCGCCCTCTATAACACCGCACTGCGGCAAGGATTGCTGGCAAGATACTCGCTGGCAGGCGCTCAACTACAAACCTGGTTCGGTCGAACGGCCTTCGCAGGGGTTGCCATTGATCAGGTTCACCAGACCATCTACCTCGGCGACGCTGTGACTGGGGAGATCTCCTCGTTGTCTATGAATGGGAATTCAACCAGCCCCTCCTTTCTTGTAGAGGTTTCGGGAGTCACTCGGCTCGGCCCGCTGGCCGCAGATGCGGCGGGGCAGCGGCTGTTTGCGGCTGATGTGGGAGGGGGAACCATATATGTGGTGGATCTGCCCAGCCGAAAGTTGCGTCTGTTGGGATCCGGCATGGGCGAACCTGCCGCACTCAGTTACGACGCTGAGCAGCAGAGGCTCTATGTAGCGGATGCGTCACGCCATTGCATATGGCAGATTTCCACGAATTCGCCGAAACCGAAGCCAAGCATCTTCTCGTCTGCGCCGGAACTGCGGGAACCACGCGGCATCACCGTCGATGCGCAACACACGGTATGGGTGGCCGATCATGCCGCTCTGGCGGTATTCAAGCTCTCTCCCGCCGGACTGGTAGTGCAGAGCATCTCGCCCTAGGCGCACGGTCTTGTCTTTAATGTAAGGACTCGGCGATGGTCGCTGGCCTCGGAACACGAAGGAGACTCAATGGCAAAGCCCAAGGCGAAAAGCCAGCAGGTTAACGGAACGGAGAGCCTTCCGAATTCCCACAACCGAGAGCCTTTTTACCACATTCGTAACAAGATTCACTCCGATTCGAACTTTCGTTGTTCGTGGATTACTGTTGTTGCCCATCGAGGACGAAGAGCCTTATCCCCAAAGGCACTGTTTCTTTCTTCTCTTCGCATCGCAGTCTTGGGCGTGAGAACAGCAAGAATCTGACTCCGAGGAACCGGCCTGAAGTGTAGGCCAGAAGAGGTGACTTGTGACAAGAATCGCAAAGCTTGCCATTGGATGCGTTTTTGCCTGCAGCCTGATTTCACTCCTGTCGCGGCAAGCATGGGGAGATGCGACTACCACCGAGAAGCCCGTGCACGTGTTGGTCGTGGTTGTGGCCAGCGACCAGTTGTCGCTGGATGTCACAACAGCAAGGAGCACGGCCTGTAACCTCAATCCGGCTTGCAACATCATTTGATTGTCACCGATAACGTGGTAAGGGACCGACTGAAGCAACTGCACAAGGGCGATCATATCCAGATCGTCTATTCCACCGAAACAAAGAATTCCACGGACGCTAAGAGTTCTACCGGGACCAACAATCCTCCAAAGAATCCCACCGACGCAACGAGTCAATATGTGCTGAAAGCATGGTGCGTGGACTCTGTGTCTCCTGGTCCGTGGTCCAGAACGTGGGTGCTGCTTGCATCGGCGGGCATATGCTTCCTGTTGGTCTTGATCTTCTCCGGCTTCAAGCCCAAGCAACTGATCATCAGCGAGGACAACCGCTACAGCAACTCGAGATTTCAGTTGGTGATTCCTCCGCGTTTAGCAACCGTCCCCGTTCACGCGGGAGCATCCTTTTTCGGAGAACGACCATGAGGAGATTGCTTTGTTCCTTGTTTCTATCTCTGCTAGGCGTGATTGCCGCTGCACAAACGGCTGTAGTGACGCGCAATGTAAATCTGCGACCGGACGCATCTACCGACAACGACCCGATTGAAACACTCAAACCTGGGGTTCAGTTGACGCTGCTTGCCCCGCTTGCAACAGCCGGGTACTACCATGTGAAGGTGCCGGATGGGCAGGCTGGGTTTGTATGGGGAAGGAACGTAAAGATTCATGCTGATGCTTCAACACTAGTTCCGACCAGCGGCGGCGCTGGAGAATCTCTGCGGCCCCTCATTGCCAAAGGGCATCCGGTCGATTGGTGGTTTGCGTTCAAGTTTAATTCTGCGTCGTTCCCAGAATGCTCTGCGGGCACTACGCGAGCGTGCTTGTTCGGTGGGCAAGTGCAGTCATCCTGGACATCTTTCAGCCAGCAGTTTGTTGTAGCTAGCAGTGATTCTAAGAGTCTTCAGCCGGGAACAGGATGCGCTGGCGATACAACAGACGATCCGTTGGGTGCGACGTTTGATGAAATCTACAGTGGCTCCCTCAACTATGTGGTCTGGAACGATCAGTTCTACCAAGACCCAAAAGTTGCCGCCTGCGGCAATAACAACAGTTGCAGCGCCCCGTGGGGACATTCGAAAGGCATGATAGCTTGGAACGACTCCGGTGATGGCATCGTGATGCAAGTCACCACTCCGGATTGGCCCGGAGCAGGCAGCATGCGGCACCCTCGCCAGCAAGAGGGCAATACGCTCGGCTGCACGGCGCGGGACAACGACGTGCTAGTCAGCCAACACTTCTTCGCTCTAAAACTCACCAAAGATGACGTGGTCAAAGTGCTGACCGCCCTTCAAAACGCAAGCGTAGTTACCGATACCGACAATGTCCAAATAGTTCAGGATGGTGGACCCGCAGATATTAATGCCTTGGTAGCGAAACTCGGCGTCAAGTCGACCAGCACTACGTTTACCCATGACACTCTTTCGACCGGCGTGCAGTTGATCTCAAAGCCTTCTGCGTTACATGTGCCACCATGGCAAATGGTATCTTCTGTGCTCGGTGGTGTGTCTTTGAGGGCTGCTACGTGGTGGGCGAGCCCACAGATACCGAGCACAACCTCGTCAACTACCATCGACTGCTGGGACTCGTCACTCAGTACGCCTGGAGCGGTGGAAATTGCAACGTCAGGGCATTTTGCGGGTAAGACTTTTGGACTGAAGGGCATCGCTGCACCTGACGGGAACCACGCCAAAATCGGTGTATCAACCTCCGGGACTCATCACTACACAATTTTCGGTGACATGAATCAGCAGGGCGCGATTTCGGGGACCTGCAAGAGCAGCCAGAACGGGCGCGGCGGTTTGTTCTTTGTGATCGATGACGCCGACCTATCTAACAGTGTAAAAGACCTCATAAGCGGTGATTCGGCTCCGACAGGCCCGTAGCACCATGCGACCGACATGGAATGACGTCAGGTCGGTTTTCTGTTCCAACTTAGAGGGAAGTAGCTTTTGTTCTAGGACAAAAAAGGGAGAATTGACTCATGAGCACATCTTCCTTCGCAGCGCAAACCATACAACAGCGGCCATGCCCCCATTGTGGCGCCTCTGGAACCTGCGACAAAGGTATTGACAAGCAGGCCTGTGGAGACTGCATTCGGCGCTTTGCCATTCCTCCCTGGAAACGGTGGTTTACCCGCAAATACGAGGATGCGGATATTGTCGGTCCTAAAGGTTGTTGGTGTGGAGTGTGCGGAGCAAAGGGCTTTATAGAAGGGGCAACGTTCAAATTACGGAACCATTTTCCTTTTCTCTTTGCATCAACGTTCGTTATCTGCTGCTTTCTTCTGTTCGGCTTCAAGCATGAAGTTCCCGATAAGATCGAATCAGCGCTGACGACCATCATGGGAACCATCGTGGGCTTTTATTTTGGCGGAAAGAAAGACTGAAAGACGAAAGGCTGTGACGTTGCGTGTTCGTGCGGATCCTGATGATGAGGACGGTCGAGAAATGCGCGACGAGGCACTTCAGGTGTGTAGAAAACCATGGCGGTTTTCCAGGAGGCTTACACCTTCTCTAGCGACAGTAAGGTGACAATCGATACGAAAAGCGCATTGGAGTGTGCCGGTAATATCACAGTTGTGGGCCCGTAAGCCCAGACAACACAATGGAACTATTCATCGCCCAGCCTGTCTAACGGGAGTAGATGTGGCAATGGCAGGGCCAAGGGTCGTTCAAAGGATCACTTGGCAATAGGAAGACGTAGTGAGCTCAGACTGCACAGAGTCGCAGCCTGACGAACAATTTGCAACCTGGTGGTGGTTTGTCACAAGCGAATCCCCACGCAGGGCGATTCCCATTTGTTCGGATTTCGTAATGGAACTCATTTTTCTTCGGGCGCCTTCTCGAGGTGTGGCACTATTTGCTGCACTTCCCCCTTCGGAAAACTCATCGGCCTGATTTATTGTCCATTGGTTGTGCCGCACGCAGCATTTCCTGCATTCTGCGTTCGGCCCGGTGGCCAATTTAAGGAACGCCAAAGGAGTTGAGAATGCTTAGCTCTCAGGTCCTCGAAGTTTCTGTTGGTCTGATATTTATATATCTAGTAGTAAGTACTGTCTGCTCGGGGATCAAAGAGCTGATTGCGCGAGCGTTCGACATGCGTGCAACAACTCTTGAAACTGCGATTCGCAACATGTTGGCTGATCCGCAAGGCTCGATCACCTCGAAGCTTATTCAAAATCATCTGATTGCTGGCACTGTTGAACCAGGGACCAAGCCCGCCTACATCTCATCTCGAAACTTTGCGCTCGCTCTATTCGACGTGATAGCTCCAGCGAGTCCGGGCCAGTCGAGAACTGTTCAGGACCTCAAGAACGGGGTGAGCAACTTCCCCGATCCTCGCGTGAGCCAAGCACTGCTGGGATTACTCGACTCGGCGCAGCAAGACGTCGATCTTGCACGACAAAGAGTGGAGAACTGGTACGACGACGCGATGGAACGAGTGAGTGGTGCCTATAAGCGTAGAGCTCAGCTGGTGATTGCCGCGCTCGGTCTTGGGCTATGCATTGGACTGAACGTCGATTCGCTGATGATTATCCGCGAGTTGTGGAACGATGAGGCACTACGGACCGCGGTGGCCGCAGAAGCTCAGAAACAAGCCGATACACCTCAGGCAATGGCCAAGTGCGAGGACAAGGACAAAGATCCATTGAATTGTGTGGCCGCCTCGATCCGTGCTGCAAACGTACCGCCGATTGGATGGGCAGGAGACGGCGTCCGAGCCTGGCCGAAACCCTCAGGCTGGTTGCGGAAGGTCTTGGGAATCCTCATTAGCAGCGTCGCCGTTGCGATGGGAGCGCCGTTCTGGTTCGACCTCCTGAACAAGGTCGTCAATTTGCGGCTTACCGGAAGCCCGCCACCGGATTCCCGTCAGCTGGTCTCCGACTAGCGAGTCCTCGGAAAGCGCCGGACAACTGAAGGAGGATGTAAACAATAACGGCAAAGAGAAACTCGTTGTCTTGCAGATATCAGTGGATTGGCCGATAGCTTCGACCAGAAGTAGTCTTTGAATTCACTTTCCTCAGGCATAAATCAATACGGAATTGCTTGCGAAAGGGTTTAATCGACCCAATTACGATTCGCATGAGCGCTCCTATTGCACCAGACGGTAAAGATCCACGCCGCCGTTATAGTTGGGTACATAGATTTGCCCCCCGTCAATTACCGGAGGATCAAACTTATTGAACAGAAACGTGATCGCAAAGCGTTGCGAGTCCCATAGAACTTTTAGCGATCCATCCGCAGCGAGGTGAACGGCGTCATAGACGAGCAAACGGCCATTTACCACCTGAGCATTTGCATCACCGTAGGGGATCGTGCAGACGAGGATCGCCGAGTTAGGATCTGCTCCATTGCTCGATCCGGAACAAAATCCGCCGGGCATTCCCCCCGGAGGATTCCCCCGCACGTCTGCGCTCGCGAATTCGTTGCTTTGCGCGATATAGGTTAGCTTTCCAGTCGAACTGACGGCCCATTTATGCAATTGCGAATTCTCTCCCCAGGCGAAAATTGTCCATGACTTGAGAATAGGATCGAAAAACTGTACGGGCGTCATATGAAGGTGCGCGGTGTCGCCCTCGGGAAAAAAGTTCAACGTGGTGGGATCGGCGGGACACGGATCGACTGGCCCCGGGCTCATGGTGAGCCAGACCGGAGGCGCTGCGAGTTTTGCACAGTTCGCCTTCGCGTTGCCTAGGTCTGCGGGCGTAGTGCCGCCAAGATTCGCCGTCTTGATCGGATAGGCGATTCCGTCCTTTCCGGTGGCGACGCAAACGCCAATCGAGAAGATGCAGGCCGGACCCGCCGATCCCCAATCTTCGTCCGACCAATTTCCGCTGGCCATCTTGGGGAAGACTAGAAGGACTGGCTTGCCACGCTCGTTGATATTCGCCACCAGCGTCGCGTCCTTGAGCGAGAGGTTCATCCTGCTCCCCACCGGCTTGACAGCTTCGCTGGGCGCGCTTTGCCCCGCCAGCTTCGTCGCCGGCAGTCGCGCTTGCCCGGATCGTACCAGGTCAGTCCATGGCGTCCAGTGGTCTACCACCTGCAGACTGGCCGGAGCTCCTCCTGAAGAAGGCGTGTACTTCAGTTTGAGGAAAGACTCGCCCCACTGAGTCGCACCGTCGAAGTCGCCATTGCCCGTGAGTACGTAGAGATTGCCTTGCGCATCGGCAACTGCGCCTTGTCCAGCCATCCATACGCCGGCACCCTCGCCCGCGGTCATCGCCAACATCGCGCTTACCGTGTTGCTCGCAACATCGAAAGCAAAGCAATAGCCAGAAGCAACCCCCGCTTGGGTTTCGAAGATCGTCCCAGAACACCCAAATACTGTTTTCACACCGTTGACGTTCGTCTCCACGAGGGAGGATCGCTGTTTACGCATCGCCGCGTTGAAGTCTTGGGTTTCACTCTTTCCTTGGATCAGCACCGGTAGAACTACCGGAGTTCCATCTGCCACCTTCAGCACGAACATAAAGTAACGTCCCGTTTGAGGGTTGCCAGTTTTGTCTGGCGAAACCCAGCAAACCTGGTAGAGGCGCTGCGTGTCCGCGTCGATGACCCCAGTTGAGAGGCATCCCCAGAATTGATTGATTTGATGACTGTCGATACTTTGTGATCCAGTTATTGGCGTTCCCAGCGTAACCTGCCAGATGCCGGAGCCATCATGAGCGTCAACTCCACGCACTACGTCAGCCATCGACGGAAGTACCATGACATCGCGGGTTCCGCGCGCGGTCTTTACATTCGGCAAGATGAGAGGCTGCGCTTCCATACCTCGCGCATCCCCGATAACTGGAATAATCGTCGCTCGGAGAATTCCCTTAGACTCAACTGACGCCTGCGTCAATTGAGTCTCGTGCTGATTCCAACCGCTTCTTGAGTTATCGGCAGAGCGGGTGAGCCACGGCACCATGGGCGATTGGGACACGCAGTTCTCAGCAGCTGCGAACAGGAATGTGCAGATGAGCAGGCATAAGCGACCGGGTTTCATGTGTCCTCCTATCAGTCAGTGACAACGCGAATCGGAAAATCGATTAAGCTGAGCAACGTTTCATCTGTACGGCTGACAATACCCGGACCCGTCCTGGACCGTTGCAGATAGTTCCCACGGAACCCAGTTAGCGATGCACCCTCGTCTCAACCAATATTCTCAGCTCAAAACTGCCGGCGGCCACCGCTAACGATAGCCGCCGCGCGTAACAGCGGAACAGCTCACTTCCACACAGAGGGAGGAACAATGATGTCGTCGGCTGGCACAAGCGTGTTCACCGAGACATGCGGCCAAGTCAGACCAGCGAAATTCAGCAGCACGCTCTGGGAGTATTGAATCTGCGTGAACGTAACTGTGATCTCGCGCTCCTTGTCCAAATCAAACGGCGGTGTGACGGAGAACCTCGGCACGCGCTGACCAGGAACGCTCCGTTTGGCTTTAATCAGGAGCGGCGGGTCACCCACCCTATGGGGCCCTACCTTAATAATCTCTTGGACGGTTTCAATCCAGAAGACGGCCGTCATCTGCGCGGCCTGAGCGTTGGGCGCGGTGGCCGCGGCCTGGCCGAGCAGGAACGCGATGTTGTCAGTTCCACCGCCGAAGAGCCCAACCGGGGGCGGCGGGGCGGTCGAAATGAAGATGGTGGTCGTGCTGACGATGTTTTGCTTGCTGATGTGATCTCGCAGCAAACTGTTTGGATCGTTGAGCATGGCCTGCGTGATGGTACCGCGCGTGATAAACGGACCAAGATCCTGAGGGATCCTCGGCGTGTTCGGATTGCTGGCGGTCTGGCTGGCGAACGGAACCTTCTTGACAGGATTACTGCCCGTCACGGACGGCGTGATGTCCACTGAGGCGATTGTCGGTGGCCCAGGCTTCGCGGGATCGACGAGCCCTTGAGCCTCGATAGTCGTGCCGTGGGGAATGGAGGCCATACGCGTAACCGTCTCCCCCAGCTGCGGGATCGTAGTCGCGGGCACATGAATCCAAATTCCGGGTTCGACGTGGATACCGACACTTTCGCCGTGGATCGTAATATCGTTGATCGTCTGCAGATAGGGCACCCCGTTGAGAAAAGCGTCTGGCTGTGCCCCCGTGCCGCGATTCGGAACCGAGCCTAGGCGGGGCGAAAACGAGAGGCTCTCGGACGTAAGGTTCAATTCCAAAATGTTGTCGCGGGGAGGCGGGGGCGGGGGAACTGGATTCGGCAGCGTTGTTGGCGTAGCGGCACTATCGGGCCGGAAGATGGTGTTGAAGCCGTTCCCGACCCAATCTCCAACAAATGCGAAGAGTGGACCGAGCGGCGGTGGAGGTGTGGGTGGGACGGGCTTAGTATGATCCGGGCGAAGTTGCCCGAATACGAAGTCACTGGGCAGCTTGATGGATGCTCTGGGGTTCGTGTCGCTCATTTGTAATTCTCCTTCTTAGTGCACGGTTCAATTCCTCAGCAAAGGTTTACAAGAGGCCTAAAATTGTTATGTTCGTCAATACTGCCAGTGCTGCGAGGCACACCTATTGAATTGTTGCCGAAGGTTGCGCTTAACGAGGTTCTGAATTCAACCGCGTGCAAATCCAACTCAAGCAGTTTCCTGGCCATCTTCATCCGAATCGGGAATCTCGATAACCGGTTCTCTTACACAGTGTTCGCGACTATTCAGCGAAATTAAAGAGTTAGTGAAACAATGTGCGAACTATCCCGTGGGATAGAGGGCTATCTATTTGGATAGCGTAGCCCCACCCTGATGCGCTACACAACGGTCGCTCATTGGTACCCCGCGGAATACGCATCGGAATTCCCTCCTCCGGTCTCCTGACCTAAATGGATTCCTATTGTAAGGATAGTGGTGAAAGCAGGGACATCGTTTCAGCCAGTCGAGCACAAGGCAGCAAAATATGCAGCGCGTAGCCAGAAGACGATTTTGCAGCGAATGTAACAGAAACTGTCCCCCTCAAGTAAAGTTACTAATCTCCTTATAGAGAGAGCGCGCCCAAAGCAGGTTGGAAGGCGGATGCAGGAATCGCACCGTGTCATGTTCGGATTTCGTAACAAGAAGTTGATCCCCTACAAATTCTGAGATTAGTTCTTAACATAGATGGATCTCCGCCCGATCATGGCGGGCAACTTAGTTCGATTCGGATAAACAAAAACTCGTTTTAGCGAAACGTTTCTGCCACTAGCTGCACTATCTATTCATCGCAGGAGTACGCCGTGCCGCCCGGTCTTGACAATCTCAAACACATTGTCGTCTTGATGATGGAGAACCGCTCGTTCGATCACATGCTGGGCTCTCTTACGGGCGTAAATCCACAGATCGACGGAATAACAACTCAGCTTAGCAATCCTGATACGACCGGCGCCGCTGTACAGCCACTGCCGCTGGCACAGTTTCAGGGGCAGGTTGATCCCGATCCCGACCATCATTTTCCAGCCGTCGATATGCAGATCTTCGGCGGCGATACGAGCCCAAATCGCGTGGCGAACATGCAGGGGTTCGTGAAGAGCTACTTCAATCAGCAGAAAGACGTCGGGCATTCGCAGAAGATCATGTATTACTTTGCTCAGAATCAGCTGCCCGTGCTGACGACATTGGCGTTGGAATTCGCGGTGTTCAACCGGTGGTTTGCGTCGATTCCGGGGCCGACGATTTGTAATCGAGCGTTTGCGCACTACGGCACATCGTTCGGCAGAGTCGACATGAACCTGCTGTATGTGAACGAGCCGTTCAAGAGTATCTACGATCGGCTAATCAATGCGACTCCCAAGCACACGGCTAAGCTTTATTACTACGACACGGCCAGTTCGACGATGGAGATCGTAAATCTGCTGCAGAATCAGCCCGAGTTGTTCGGCACCTACGAGCAATTTCTGGACGACTGCAGCAAAGGTAGTCTTCCGGATTATTCCTTTGTCGAACCGAACTATAGCGATCATGACAGCGATGACGGCGAAGAAGTGGCATCGGACCAGCATCCTGACCACAATGTCCAGGCAGGAGAGTTGTTCATCGCGTCGGTATACCACGCGATCAAGCAGAACGCGAATTTGTGGCAGAGCACGGCGCTACTGATCGTCTATGACGAGCACGGTGGAATTTACGATCATGTGGTGCCGCCGGCTTGTACGCCAGACCAATTTCAGGCGTCGGCAAATGACACGGGGACTGGAATGCCGTTTGCGTTTGACCGACTGGGTGTGCGCGTGCCGGCTATTCTGATTTCGCCATGGATCCCGAGGGGGACGATAGTAAGCCGGGTGTTTGATCATGCTTCGATTCCAGGAACGGTCACAAAGTTCTTTCTGGGAGACTACTCGCCGAGGTCTCCACGGGAGACAAGCGCTGATGTTTTCATCGAGCCGAACGCGCCGCCGGTCGACCCGGCGCGGAACTTGCTTTCGCTGGACATCATGCGGACGGATTGTCCGGACTTTGATGTGTAGGAATGACGCTTAGCAGGGTGGCTACGGCCCCGCCCCCGAAGGAGTGACGAGATGGCCCTCATCCACGTACCCCGACCTGAGAATGCATGGAATCCAAACCGGCCGGTCAATGCGTTGCTGAAGTCGCAGATTCTCCACTTGCACGACGCGGAATTGAAATTACCCGTGAGGCAACAGACCGACATTTACATCAACGCAATCAAGACCGAAGGCGAGGCGGCCGATTATGTCCGGCAAGTGACGGAGGCGATCCACGCGGCGCATCAAGCTGCAGCGGCGAAGCGAGCGAGGCTTTCGGCTAAGCGGACGAGCAAAGGCAAGGCCAAGAAGAAGAGCACTCCGAAGGCGAGGCAGGAGACGTAGGTGTCCGTCTTCGGGGCATTCGAGATTGGTTTGTGCGGGAGGCAGTATGCGTTGGGGTGTGTTGGTGCTGCTATCGCTTGCGAGCACGTTCGCCGTCGCTCAGGAGAGCATGCTGCGAGCGGAGTTCCGCCGCGAAGGCGAACGGGTTAGCGATGCCTGCAAAGACTTCGGTTTCAAGACTGTGCCGGGCTGTGCCATCGAACTCTTCACCGACCATCCCCTTCACATCGCGGCCGGAAGTATGCCTCCGCAAAACGGATTGGGAGTGGGCGCGGCGTTCGTCGCCGACAAGAACACAAAGGCTTGGCGGCTGAGCTGGGACGTGGATACGGTGGGCTCGACCAACGGCTCGTGGCGAGCCGGCGGGTACATGAAGATGATCCACACGCCGGTGATCCAGATCAAACCGATCATTCCTGAGACCGGCGGAACCCCGGAGGCGTCGTCCAAAGAGCACCCGGAACAATCGAAGCTAACGGTTCATCCTTATACCGTCTTTAACCTTTATGCGCAGTCGATTTCTCTGAACAAACTCTATTTCTTCGGCCTCGGCAATGATTCCCCACTGGCAGGGCAGTCTGTGTTTGGAATGACGCAAACCATCGTGGGCGGCAACGTGATCAAGCCGGTCTATGAGTGGCCCGCGATCAGCAAGCTGAAGCTCGCGTTGTTGGGCGAAGTGAATGGACGTTCCGTGAACGTGAGAGGCGATTCCGGGCAGTCTCTTCCGTCGATCGAGACCCTCTACACGAATGCCACGGCACCCGGACTGGCCAGCCAACCCGGGTTTGTGCAGCTTGGCGAAGGGTTTCGCGTCGAACCGGTGTTCGGGGACCACTTTCAACTGAATTACCTGGGTAACTTTCAGCAGTTCTTTGCGCCGTCGAGCTCGCAGAATTCCTTCCTGCGCTGGACCGCTGACCTGAATCACACTTTCTATTTGTATGGCTACACGGAGTCGGCGCCGAAGAACACGGATACGAACGGTCCGGACGAGTGCGCGCCGGGCGGGGAGAGATGTCCGGAGGTTTCGCACTCGCGGAACCTGAACGGGTCGATTGGAGTGCGGCTGTTGCTGTCGGAATCGATCAACTCGGCGACGAGCGCGGTGCCGTTTTATTTTCAGCAGACGCTGGGTGGATCTGACATTGATGGCGCGATGGCGCTGGGAAGCTACCAGGACTACCGGTTTCGCGCTCCGAATCTTTTGTTGTTGCAAGAGAGTTTCGAGCACTCGATCTGGGGTCCGTTCGGGCTCAAGTTCATGACCGACCAAGGGAGGGTTGCGGTCACGCGTGGTGATCTCGGATTTGATCACCTGAAACATAGCCTCGCTGCGGGGCTGACTCTCCGCGCGGGTGGCTTCCCAATGGTCTCGCTGATGTTTGCCTGGGGAGGTCCCGAGGGGCACCACAACATTTTCAATATGAATACTTCGCTGCTCGGAGGCTCTGCCCGGCCTCTATTGGATTAATGGATCGAAATCTGAAGAGTCTGGTTAAAAGAGGACGTCCATGAAACGTGGTATGGGAGTCTTCGCGTTGTTGGCGGTGCTGGTGGCAGGAGCCCGGTTAGCCGTCGCACCGCCGTCTCCTAAGACGGGCAAGAGTGCCGGCAGTCTGTTGGAATATGCCCCCCTCAGCCTGCAGGTTGCGGACACCAGTTGTTCCGAATTCTTCGATCAACGAGACGCCAAGGGTTCGTTTTCTCAAGGGGAAATTTCCACCCTAGTAGACCAGTACCTCCGCGGGATTCCTGGGCAGGCGAAACCGGAGTCCGGATCGCCGTCTGGAACGCTACCCGCTGGCATACATTTCATTGTCGCGACCGTGCCCGACCCCTTGCACACCCACCTAAATCTTCAGTTCGATCGAACGACGGAGGCAATTCAGCAAGCCGCGCAGGATGAAAGGTACACCTACGACTCATCCTGGCTCCCATGGAAACAGCGCGCCGCAGAATACTCCAGCCGGAACGATGAAATTGCGGAGGAGAAAGACATTGTCCGTCGCGAAAAATGCCCCGGCTTGGTTCTGTTCCGCAAGAGCATTGAGAAGCCCAGCACACAGCGATACGACGCTACCTACACCGATGGACTTTTCTTATTTATCGTGTCGGAGAAACCCACCACGGGAATCGACCGAATTCAATGGAACAATGCCCTCCAGTGGATAGATCAGCACGCCGACCACACTTCGTTCGATGGCACGCTGCGAGTCTTGGGACCCACATTCTCTGGGTCTGTCCCCTCGATGGTTCGTGCCCTCGTCGATGTGGGAAAGCAAAAGCCGAAAAACTCCGTCACCAATGTTCTTCTCTACACGGGAACGATTCGCGGCTGCTCGGCTTACGCATGGTTGAATGGGGAACTGAGTAAACCGGGCGGGCTGCCGGTGCGCACTGCGGATTTCGAAGAGAACGACGCCATCCAGATCGACCGTTATTTCAAGTATCTGACCGACCGCAGCCATTCGCTCTCGGAAATCGCGATTCTTTCTGAAGACGAAACCGCCTATGGTGGTCTTCCCGATAATCACCCACTCGAGACTCCCCTGCCGAATCCCGTTCAACCGCAGAATCTACCTCCACCGTCCTGTGACCCAGCATACGATGCGACGAACCGCCCTCTGCATCTCTACTATCCGCGGGATATCTCCGCGCTACGATCGGCTTATGAGGAGCAATCCATCTTCGCTTCCTCAGACAACGCGAATTCGGCACACCTTGTGTTGCAGCCGCAATTCGCACGATCCACCCACCAGGATACAGACACCATCCCAACCTTCAGCGGATCGAACTCGGCGCTGGCGCAGGAAGCGCAGATGTATGGGGTGGTTGATTCGCTGAGGATGCATGGAATTCGCTTTGTCATTCTGCGCAGCACCAGCAGTCTCGACCAACTGTTCTTGACCCGGTTCCTTCATCGAGCCTATGCGGATGCATTCATCGTGACCATGGGAACGGATATGCTCTTCGGACGCGAAATCGACTCCACGGAATTTCGTGGAGTGGTGGCCTTGACTGCCTTTCCGCTCTTGCCCCGCGGTCAGGATTGGACCGCAGTTACGGAGAATGCCAAGCGCCACGCTCACCGGGTCTTCGGCAGCAACTCGATGGAGGGCGAGTACCTGGCCACTCGATTCCTCATTAGCGATCCCAAGACAGCCCGTGACGAACCACAATTAGCCATGGGTCAACAGCCGCCGCAATACGTACACCCTGCCAAACCAGATATCCCGGACTATGCACCGCCCCTCTGGGTATCGGGGCCGAACCATTCAGCCGGCCTTACACCTTCTACCTGGCTCTCAGTCGTGGGACGGAATGGATATTGGCCCTTGGCTGTCTTGAAGGATCCATTTAAGGCCCCATCTCCGAGCTCACCAGCGCTCAGGTCGAATCTGGCAATTGTTCGCGCTCCCAGCGACGGCAACGTTGGCTCACCTGAATTTCCTCTCCAGATGCGTCTTTCCTTGTCAGCGGCCTGGAAGCTTTGCTGCGAGGTCGCAGTCCTTGCCATCTTGTTGCACTTCTTCGCCTGCCGTTACGGATGGAACTACCAGAATCTGAGCATGTTTATCCAGTTCGCACCGGCTCCCGGATATCGCCAGCTCACCCTGATCAGTTTCGGTTGGGGCATCATTGTTTCTGCGCTCGTCCTCATGTTTCTGTGCTCCGCCCGTATCAATAACTATCTGCAGCTCGTGGACTCCGTGTGGTTTTGGGCGCTTGCATTTGTTGCTTTGCTGGGATGTCTTGGCAGCGGCCGCGACATACGGTGGCGATTCTCTGGCGAGCCCCGCTCAATTCGCAGACGCATTCGACCGGCAGTCGTGTGGATCACGTTTCCACTTTTGCTTCTCGCAATCGCCCTCTGGGCGGGTTTGAGCATCTTCTATGGTTCCGACCCCAACGCAGTGCCCACTGCCTATCGTGCCGTTCACCTGACCAGTGGCGTGTCGCCCATGGTTTCGCTCCTGGTTATTCTGGCCGGGTTCTATTGGTGGTTTTGGCTTACGCTGTCGGGTCTGGCGCTACTCGGCCAGGGGCGGCCTGTACTCCCGCGGCGAGCGGGGCTTCCTCCAGCCTTCGCTCGCATCAGCGATGAAATGGCACGCAATATCGAAGCTTTTGCTATCCCATTGCCCAGTCCCAGTATTGGGAAGGGGATTTTCTATTTCTTCCCCTTGGCGCTCCTTGTGCTGCAATTTTGGATTCTCCGCCGTTCCTCGGCGGATGGTCTTGACTTGATGCTTCACAGCCTGGAAAACGTCCCTTTCGACAGAGCCCTGCAGGCAACTTTCGGGATCGCATTCTATCTCGCGGTACTCGAATGCGCTCAGTTGCTGAGCACGTGGCTGTCGCTCAAGCGTTTGCTGCTGGCCCTCAACCGCACGCCCTTGCGCCGTACTTTCTTCGCGCTCCAAGGGCTGTCCATGCGTTCCCTGTGGAGCATGAGCGGTACGTCTTCGCGATCCCGGTACACCATTTTTTCCCACCAGTTGGAATCGCTCCACCACCTTCGGAACGTTATTCAGTCGTTTGATGCCCGCGACTCGGGGGATGAAAACATACGCACGGTTATCGATGATACCTGGAGGCTGGGAAGAGAGTTCATTGAAAAGGTCTCTAGCACCGCTGACCTCGCGATGATCAACAACCCCAGCGGCCGCCGCATGCGGAAAACGCTCCGCCGGTGTACCGAGCAAGTCTTTAACAAATTGATCTTTCCCCAGTGGTTCAGCGAGATGCGCACTCTCGATCTTGCAGAGAACGGGAAACAGGCAAGTTCTACTGAAGTTTTGC
>Ga0181530_10000358_pt1 | contig 58132 bp, 43 predicted proteins | sample PEATcosm2014_Bin_42_FD_119769 | JGI IMG/M metagenome (GOLD analysis project Ga0181530, IMG submission 119769) | Peatland microbial communities from MTU Mesocosm Facility, Houghton, MI, USA - PEATcosm2014_Bin10_60_metaG | ecosystem: Environmental > Terrestrial > Soil > Wetlands > Peat | place...
CTTCGGCGCCCACCCGGACGACATCGAATTCGCCTGCGGGGGCGTCGTCGCCAAGGAAACCCGCGCGGGCCGGGCGGCGCATTTCGTGGTCTGCTCGCGCGGCGAAGCCGCCAGCCATGGAACGCCCGAGCTGCGCGCGATTGAAGCGGAAAAATCCGCGAAGATTCTCGGCGCGACCCTCCAGTTCATTGAACTCGACGGAGATGCCCGGCTGGAAATCCGCACCCGGCACGCGATCGCGCTGGCGCAAATCATCCGCGCCGTCCGCCCGGGAATTGTTCTGGCCCCAAGCCTGATCGAGAATCAGCATCCCGACCACCCCAAGCTGGGTCGTCTCGTGCGCGATGCCGCGCGCTTGGCGCGCTATGGTGGATTCGAGGAATTGCGCGGACACGCGGCCCACCCGATCGATCTCCTGCTTCACTATGCGATTACGGCCGAGGTGGAGCCGAAAGACGTGACGCCGCTGCTGATCGACGTCTCCGAAGCGGAAGTTCTGGCTGCATGGACCGCGGCGATGGCGGCGCATGCCTCACAGTCCGCCACTCGCGATTATCAGCAGCTTCAGTTGACTCGCGCCAAATTGCATGGCTTGAGCGCGGGCGTCGAGTACGCGATTCCCCTCTTTTCCAGCGATCCGATTGTCTTGGATTCGCTGGCACGGCTTGGCAGGGGGGCCAGAAGCTTCTGACATGCCGAGCGAAAACCCCCTCAAGATCGGAATCACTTGTCATCCCACCGTGGGCGGGAGCGGGGTATTGGCATCGGCCTTGGGTGAAGAATTGGCTCGCCGCGGACACGAGGTGCATTTCATCAGCTATCAGCGCCCTTTTCGCCTTCCCGCCGGAGATTCGCCCATCCGGTTTCATCGGGTGGGAATCACGGACTATGGCCTGTTCAAATACCCGGATTACACGCTGCCGTTGTCGGTGAAGATGGCGGAGGTGAGCCGCGATTTTCATCTGGACGTTCTGCACGTTCATTACGCCGTTCCGCACGCCACCGCGGCGATCCTGGCGCGCTCGATGCTTCCGGCCGATAGTCGGCCGCGCTTGGTGACGACGCTCCACGGCACGGATACGACGCTGCTGGGCCGCGACGCGGATTACGGACCGGCCATTCGTCATGCCCTGGAATGCTCCGATGCGATCACCGCCGTTTCAAGCTATCTGCGCCGCGAAACGCTCGGCCTTTTTGCCATCGACCGGCCTATTGAGATGATTCACAATTTCTTTTCGCCGCGCCCGGCCAGGCGATCGCCCCAGCAAGTTCGCCAGGAATTGGGTTTACGCGACGAAGTATTGCTGCTGCACTGCTCGAATCTTCGGCCGGTAAAGAGAATCGATCTGCTTCTGGAAACGGTCGCCCGCATCCGGCCGCGCGAATCTTTCAAGCTGGTGATTCTGGCGGGCGAGGATTTTTCGCCGTTCCAGTACGAGGTGCAGCGGCTTGGGCTTGTGGATCGCATCGTCGTCCGCCATAAAGTCAGCGAAATCGAGGACTATCTGCAAGTGGCCGATCTGGCATTGTACACCTCCGATATGGAGAGTTTTTGCCTGGGAATTTTGGAATCCATGTGCTTTGGCTGTCCGAGCGTTTCCACGCGCGTGGGCGGAATCCCGGAAGTGGTGGAAGACAACGTCACCGGCCTTCTAACCCCGCCGGGCGACGCCGACGGCTTAACCCAAGCTCTCCAAAGTCTTATTCAGGACGCTCCTCGCCGCCAAGAAATGGGCCGGGCCGCGCAAATCCGCGCTCGGCGGTATTTCTCGGCCGACGTGATCGTACCGATGTACGAATCGCTTTATCGCCGTGTCCAATCACCCAAATAAATGCGACATTGTGCGAAGCCTTGCAAATAGTCCCGCGCATTTCGGGAATTGCGCGGAACTAATTTCCATCTCGCGCGTCTGATCCCCAGGTACGCCTGGCGTGGAAGCACGAGCACAGTTGACGGAGGACTCTCATGTCGGCATTTCGAGCGGTCGCGGCGGGGGCGATTGGGGCGATGGTCGTTGCGGCGTTCGTTGTGGCGGGCCAGAACAACGCGCAGGGCGTTGCCGACGGCCGCTATCTCGGACATCTATCGACGGACAAACCGATCTATCGGGCGGGGGAGCGCGTGTACCTCCGCGGAGTCATACTTGGGGCGCTGGATCACGTGCCGCTGGCGGCCGACGGCTCGGGCTACGCAATGCTCCAGATTACCGGGCCCAAAGGCGAGCAACTCTTCAGCCAGGGCACTCAAGTCCAGGACAGCGTGGCGGGATTCAACTGGGACGTGCCCGCCGACGCCAGCGGCGGCCGGTATACGGCCACCATGAGTTTCCCCGCCAACGGATTTCCGCCGACGAAACGCGAATTTGAGGTCCGGGCGTTTCGCGCTCCGCGGCTCAAGGGAGAGATCGTATTCTTGCGCGATGGATTCGGACCCGGCGATACGGTCAGAGCATCTCTCCACGTGGAGCGAGCCGAAGGAGGATTACCGGCCGGCGCCAAGGTGTCGGCCAGCGCCATCGTCGACGGGAAAAATGCGTACAGCGGCCAAACCACGGTTGATTCGGCGGGGAATTGTGCAGTTGAATTCGCGCTCCCCACTCGTATCGAGCGCGGCGACGGAACGCTTTCGTTGGCGGTGGCCGACGGCGGAGTGATCGAGCCGATCGCAAAGACGATTCCAATCCTGCTCAACACGGTCGACATCTCGATCTACCCCGAGGGGGGAGACCTGGTGGCCGGTTTGCCTTGCCGGGTTTATGTTGAAGCTCGCACCCCCGCCCAGAAGCCGGCCGATCTGGTGGGCGAGGTCATCGACTCGCGGGGCAACGCCGTCGCGAACGTCACCACCGAACACGAAGGACGCGGCCGATTTCTCCTGACCCCAGAGGAAGGCCAGACCTACGCCATCAAGCTATCCCAGCCCTCGGGAATCACGCGCTCGTTCCCGCTGCCGAACGTCAAAGCGAGCGGCGTCGTGCTGCGGTCCACGACGGACGTGACCGGCGGGGCCGACGCCGTCAAGCTTGAAATCGCCGCAACGGCGGCTGGGTCGTATACCGTCACCTTGTCCAAACGCCAGACCGAAGTGGCCTCCACGGGAGTCAAGATCATTCCCGGCCAGACGGCGCAGGTTGCTCTTACGCCGCCGGGCTGGGCCGACGGCGTGCTGGTGGCGACAGTGAAAGATGCCCAGGGCACACCGGTTGCCGAGCGGCTGATTTTCCGCAACAGCGCCAAAGCGCTGCACGTCAAAGTCACCACCGATCGATCCGCATACACGCCGGCCGATGCCGTGACGGTTACGCTCTCCACCACGGACGATGCGGGCAGGCCGGTCGCGGCCGTCGTGGGTGTGACGGCGACGGACCAGGCCGTGCTGCGCATGCCGGAAAAGCGAGACCGCGCTCCACGGCTGGGCGCGATGGTTTTGTTGGAAGATGACGTAAGAGAACTAGCCGATGCCGAGATTTATCTCGACCCGAACGATCCCAAGGCGAATTTAGCGACCGATCTGCTATTGGGCACGCAGGGATGGCGGCGGTTTGCCACGGTCGATTCGCCCAAATTCCTCGAAGCGTACGGCGACGCGGCGCGACGGGTACTGGGGGACGTTCAGCCAGTCATTCAGACTTACCGCGCGGTTGGCGGCTTTGGCGGCGGAGTGATGGATGAAAACCGTTTGGGCCGGATAGCGCCGGGAGACGCGGTTTTTGCCCTGGCGGCCCCGCGGGCGGCCGCAATTGGTCGACCAGAGGTGCAACCACCCGCCAACGTGCCGATGGATGCTCAGGTTCAACTGGACGATAAGCGGCTCCTCCCCTTCGCCGCCAGATCCAAATTGGGCCAGAACGTGCTGCCCGCAGAGGTGATGCGAGTCTACGCCCACGATCTGCGTCCGGACCGGGCCAGTGACGATCGCATCGATTTTGCCGAGACGGTCTATTGGTCTGCGGGGGTCAAGACCGACGAAAAAACCGGGACGGCCACGGTCACGTTTCATCTGAATGATTCCGTCACCAGCTTCGACGTTACGGCCGACGCATTCGACGCATCGGGCGAATTGGGCGATGGGAACGCGACGATCACCGCGTCCCAGCCGTTCTACGTCGAGCCGAAACTGCCGCTGGAAGTCAGCAGCGGCGACGTGATTCATCTGCCGATCGCGGCCGTCAACGGCACGCAAAACACTCTGGACAACGTCACGTTCACCCTCACCGGCGGACAGGGCATGAGCATCTCGCCGGTCGATACGTTCAGCTTGCCCGCGGGCCTGCGCATTCGGCGGTTGGTCGATGTTCACATCGGCGAGGTTCCGGGAACATGGGATTTTGTATTGCAGGCACAAGCCGGTTCGTTCTCCGATCGGGTGACGCGAACCCTGGTTGTGAAGCCGCTGGGATTTCCGACGGAGATCGCCAAGGGCGGGCTGCTCAATGCCGGCAGCCGCGTCGTGCACGTGATACGCGTTCCCGATTCATTGGTCAGCGGGAGCGTGAAGACCTCCGCGGCGCTATATCCGACGCCGCTGGCCAATCTCACCGAGGCCCTGCAGCGGCTGCTCCAGGAGCCTTATGGGTGCTTCGAGCAGACCAGTTCGACGACCTATCCGCTGGTCATGGCGGATCAGTATTTCACGACGCATAGCGGCATCGACCCGGCGCTGATTTCCCGCAGCAACGAGTTGCTGGACAAGGGTTACGCCCGCCTGAGGGGTTTTGAGTGCCAGAACAAAGGGTACGAATGGTTTGGCGAAGATCCGGGACACGAATGCCTGACCGCTTACGGCCTGTTGGAATTCACGGACATGTCGGCGGTGCGAACCGTGGACCCGGTGATGCTGCAAAACACGCGGAAATGGCTGCTGGCACGGCGCGACGGCAAGGGCGGATTCACCCATGAACGCCGCGCCTTGCACACCTGGATCGCCGACCCCGGCTGCGCCAATGGGTATTGCACCTGGGCACTGCTCGAGACGGGCCAGACGGGCCTGGACGCGGAAGTGAAATGGTTGGCGGAGCACGCGCAAGCCGATTCCAACAGCTATGTCAAAGCATTGGCCGCCAACGCGCTGTTCCTGGCCGGCGACAGGGCGGGCGCCAAGCAATTCATGGATCAACTGGCCAACTTGCAGGACAAGGACGGTCACGTGCGCGGCGCCACCACCACCGTCGTCGGCAGCGGCGGAGAAAGTTTGGAGATCGAAACCACTTCGCTGGCGACGTTGGCATGGCTGCGCGATCCGGCCTACGCGGGAAACGTCGAGCAGAGCATCCGCTACCTGGCCGACTCCTGCCAGGCCGGCCGTTATGGGTCCACGCAATCGACCGTGCTGGCGTTGCGCGCGATTGTCGCATATGACAAAGCCCGCGCGCATCCGACGGCGGCTGGCAAGGTTCAGCTCTTTGTCGATAACCAAAGCGTTGGGGATGCGATGGCGTTCGATGCAACCACCACCGGCGCGATCAAGCTGCCCGATTTCTCGCAGAAGCTGACCCCCGGCGAGCATTCGGTCGAACTGAGGATGACCGATGGCTCCGATCTCCCTTATGCCGTCACGGTTTCATTCAACAGCGTTACGCCGGCGTCGTCGGATCAGTGCAAGCTGACGATGACCACGGCGCTGGCTGAGGACCATGTGACCGAGGGCGACGCGACGGAAGCCCGCGTGACGCTCACCAGCCGCGCGGCCGATACGCTCCCGACGCCGATCGCGATCGTCGGCCTGCCCGGCGGTCTGGAGGTCCGGCACGATCAGCTCAAGGAACTGGTCAAAGCCGGCCGCATCGCCGCCTACGAAGTACGTGGCCGCGAGGTGGTCCTCTATTGGCGCGACATTCAGCCCAATCAGACGATCGAAGTTCCGCTAAGCCTGATGGCCGCGATCCCCGGCGAATACACCGGCCCGGCCAGCCGAACTTACCTGTATTACACCGACGAGTTCAAGCAATGGCTGCCCGGGATGAAAGTGACGGTTGCGGCGAAGTAGGGGGCCACCACCGGTCTTATGAAGACAACCGCAAGTTCATTGCTTACCCGCCAACTGCACTACCGTTTCCATTCCGGGCGCCGCGCCTGCGGGGTTGGTGAAAATGCGTTGGCCGGTAAGAATCCCGGTGCGCTTATCGTATCGGTCGTCCGATCCTCCGCTGCTGTTGGCCGCCTCGATGATGACGGAATCTCCGTCCGAGCGAAGCACGTAAGTCTTCATTTGCGTCGGTTTGTCGGTGTCGAATACATCGCCTTGTTTCATCCCGTCCAGGGCCGATGGCGGAATCCAAAGGCCCACGAAGGAATAGCGCCCGAATTCCGTCTCTGAATGGGAAGGGCGAGGCGCAAACCCCGGCGTCTGGATGGCGCTGGCGATGCCCACCTTGTACCAACCGGCGCCGTGCCCTTCGATGTCGAGGTCGATCTGCAGGGGAGTTCCGCTGGGAGCGCCAATCATCTTCTGTACGCCCCGGTAATGCAGCGAGCGAATGGACGTGATGGAATCGGGCATCGGCTCGTGCGCCCACGGCACGGAAATGTCCCTCGCCTCAACAAAATCGCTCTGGGTCAGAGTCGTATCTTCGGCATTTCCCGCTCCCAGCGCAGATTGCTGCGGCGGCGCTCCGTGGGAAACCGTCGCAAAGTGCAGCAGGCCTCCCGTGTGCAAATCAAAAATCTGACACTTGTAAACATCGTTGCCCTGCCAATCCAATCGAACCGCATCGAAGGCCGCATTGGCGTTATGCCACTGGATGCGCCGAACCAACAATCCATGGGCGGGATCGCTCTGCATCGCCGCCAATTTCGCCGGGGGTTTCCATCGTTCGTTTTCGTCAATCGTCGAAACGCTCTGCGCGCCGTACCCCGCAAGCGGGACAGGCGCGGCATAACCGGCTGCCTGGGAAAACGCGAAGCCCTGATTGTTGAGCAGCGCATGATCGCCGTCGATACTTGAAATAACGCTCACGCTCAGACCCGACGCACTGGTGGCTTCCGGGCGCCGGTCGCGCGAAAAGCGGTTCCCGTTTTGGTCGACCCAATTCCCATCGGGGTCCTGCGTGTATTGCCATTGGGATCCCGGCATGAACCAGACTTCCCAGGTGGTGGTGATGCGCAGTCCTTCGTGTATCCATGGCAGCGCATTTGGATTCGTCTGCGATGGCGTTGCTGGTGATGGCGAGGCCGGCCACGCCGAATACTGCGCCGCTGCGCCGCGCGGCCAGGACGCCGTCGCCGCGATCGCAAAAATCGCGGAAAGGATTCCTGCCGGGTGAGATCGCTTGTCCATATATTCCTCCGAAAACAACGGAGGCATTATGATTGAAAATGGCGTAACGGACCAGTGCGTGTTCGAGGAACTAGAACATGCTCTAATTCTGACTTGAGCGCAACGCTCAGCATTCACGCCGGACGACCACGATAGTTTGATCGTCGTCCGGTTCGAGTTTCGCCTGCCACTTCTGAACGGCGCTGCGAAGGGTGGCGATGATCGCGGGGAGCGGTTGGCCGGCGGTTTTTTCCAGGATTTCCTTGACGCGTTCGACGCCGAACATTTGGCCGTCGGGGGCGTGGGCTTCGAAGATTCCATCGCTGAAAACGACCAGCGAGCCGCCGGGCGCGAGCAGCAGGGAGGGGCTGGGCGGATCGAAGAAGCAGTCGGGTTGAATGCCCAGGGGCAGGCCGGTGGAGTCGATTGCGAGCATTTCGGAGCCGGGGCCGGGGCTCCAGTACATGGGGCCGTGACCGGCGCTCGACCAATCGAGAGTTCCATCCGGGCCAAGGAAGCCGAGAAACGCGGTGACGAAACGGTTGGGCTCGAGATCGTCGGCGAGCCGGCGGTTGACGCGGTCGAGCAAGCCCTGGGGATGCGATTCAAATTCGCAAAGCGATCGGCAAAGCGTGCGGACCTGGGAGACGACCATGGCGGGAGCCAGGCCGTGACCGGAAGCATCGGCCAGAAGGATGGCGAGTCGGCCGTCCTTCAATTGCCAGAGGTCGTAGCAGTCGCCGCCAGTGACGCTGGCGGTGAGCGCCCAGCCCTCGGCTTCGAGGCCGACGATCTTGGGGGCTTTCGTGGGGATGAGCGCGACTTGGACCTGGCGGGCGAGGTCCATTTCCTTGCTGATGACGGCAACCTCTGTCGCGACGCGGTGGCGCTCGATGCTCTCAATAATCAGGCGGTCGAGCGTACAGCCGGCCCACACGGTGAGCATGGCGACGGAAGGACCGGCCAGGCCGACGATCCATTTGTGCCAATCAAACAGGATATATCCGTTGAACAGCGCGTATCCGAGGAGAAGCAAAAGGACCAGGACCGAGGCGCGCAGAGGTTGAAAGCGTCCCTGCACCGCGGCGGCGGCCATGCCGAATAGGATTGTCAGCAGGACCGTTACCCAGGCGGGCGCCATTCGCCACCAATTGCCGGTCAGGACGGCATTGACGATGACGCCATGCACGACGACGCCTGGGCAGTGAAGGTGAAGGCTGGTGCTGACCTGGTCCTGAAAGCCGGTGGCGGTAAAGCCGATGAGCACGCCTTTGCCGCCGATTTGGGAGGCGAGCCATCGCCTTTGGGTGTCGATCTGAGTGCGAAGCTGATGACTTTGTGCGACGGCGTATTTGAGCGCGTCCCGGGCATCGTACAAATTGACCTTTTGGGCCCGGTCTTCCGAACTCAGATCCTTGTCGGGATGCTGGGCGAAATAGTCGAGCCAGCCGGAGCCTTTCAAATCGTCGAGTGTTACATCCGCCCTGTTTTCGCGGGCGATGGTGTCTAGCGGATCGGGCAGGGCGGCGGCGTACTTTTTCGCAAGCGAAGGATCGACGCTTGCGAGAATGTTGGAAATCGCCAGATCGATGGCGGCGCTGTCCTTGGCGATCTTCCTTTCGGAGGTGCAAATGTCCCAGATGCTGGCGATGGAGATATGGGCAGCGGGATTGAGATGGGCGGGCCAGTCGTACATGGTTTCCCAATCCCGGCCGCCGAACCAGGGAAGGGCCGCGATCAGCGGAACGTCACGGCCCAGCACCTTGGAATGATACGTATACGTGGGGATTGAAATGGCTCCGGCGGGCGCGGGGATGACGATGTTGGAGCCGTCGAACCGAACCGCCGCCGGATCGGCGCCCAGCATGACGCACGCGGTGGCCAGCCCCATCTGGGGATACAGACGCTGGTTGTATTCGACAAACAGCGGGATGGCGCGAATGGTTGCGTTGTCGAAGATGTCGTAATTGGCGAATGCGCAGCCGGCGGCGACGTTGCTGAACATGGAAAGGGGCACGACGTTGAAAATACCCTCAGCCGGTGGAGCCGCCAGAGTCTGGCGGGGAGCGCCGAATCGATAGACGGCGCGCTCGGCGCTTGCGACCTGATATTGGTCCAAAAACAAGTTTCGCAAGGGTGAATTCTCGTCGGGATCCCTGTGGGGCAGGAGGCGTTTGAACAATGCGTCCCTGGCAATCTCGCCAGTCCTGTCCAACTCGCCGTCGATTCTCGATTTCATTGCCTGGCGTCTGGAAATGATAAAAAGCTCGTTCAACGCCTGTCCGGCGAGCGGTTCCTTGCCGGAATCCTTCAATCGCTTATTAAGTTCCTCGGGCGTCATTTCCAGATTGCCGGCGAGCCAATTGACGGGCGCCGATGGACTTGCCGATTGGGCTTCGCCGGATTCCAGTTTGAAGGAAGCGGCCAGGACGGTGTTTCCACATTTGCGCAGGGCCTCGGCCAGGTCGGCATCATCGTCAATGGTCCGCAACTTGCCGCCCGGCTCCTGGATCAACCGCGGCTCCTGAGGTTCGGAGAAGAGGATGTCCAGCCCGACGGCGCTGGGCCCGGCGCGATGGACTTCGTCGAGAATCCGGGCCAGATCTTCCCGCGGCCAGGGCCAGCGGCCAAGGGCGTCGGGGGAGACGGAGGCATCGTCGATGTCGAGATGGACGAAACGGTTGGTAGGCGCCGGCTCGGCAAGCTGGCAGTGAATGGCACGCTGGTCGTAGAGCCAGTATTCGAGGGAATCGAGCAGGCCGAATGCATGCACGGCCAGCACGATGAGCGTAAGGAGTGCGCCGATGACGAGGCTTCGGGAGAACACCCGGCGTTCGAGACGGGTCATATCGGGTCAGGCGATGTCCATAGCTTCGCCGGAGAACCGGGAGATGTAAACATCCGGGCTATTGGCGTCGGCGGCGCGCCATCAAGCCGATGACCCCAATCAGCAAAAGGGAAGCCTCAGCGGGTTCGGGAAGGTAGGAGGTGGTGATCGTGCCATCGCCAGGGTTTGTGGTATCGATGTCGCCCGCGGGGTCCTCAATGGTGATGGAACCGTCGGGGCCGCCGGATGCGCTGTAGAGATCGGGGACGATGACTGGGTTGCCCGAGAGTGAAACGAGATTGAGTTGGAAGAAGTCCTGATCTACGGTGATCGGCAGGGCTAGGTTCTTGTCGCTGGAAATAAGCGAAAAGGTAATATCATCCACTGCGCCGGCTTCGACGCCGTTGGGCGCGGGGTCGGTGGATGGCGTAATTGTGTCCACCGTGGGGTCCGAGGTTGCCTGCACAAGGTAATAGCCAATTGTGTCCATGACCTCAAAGCTGGTGACCTGAAAAGGGGTGATGCTTTCGACGCTATAGCCGAGACGGTATCCCGGATCGGTCAAGGATGTGTCTACTGAGGGATCGATGGCCAGCTTGTATTGAGTGGGATCGTAGGTATTGTCCAGCACACCGCTGATGGGGATGTAATCGCTGAGCGTAGGGTCTGGGGTAACCGGGTCGGTTTCCAGCTTCCAGATATTGCTGCTGCTGGTAGGCTGAAGCCCGACGCTGGTGTTGACCTCGTGGAGTTTCACCTCCAGAGCCGCTTGCGCGACGGAAGCCAACGAAAGGCAAGAACCAACCAAAACTATCGAAAGCCGACGTGCCATGAACATAGTATTCTCCCTACCGGACATTCCACACAAGCCCAATTTATATAAGGGTTAATCTAAAGGCGGATCGGCGCGAATCAAGGAAAATCTTGACGGAATTTCAAGAATTTTGCTTCGTGATATGCGACATTGCTGGTTATCATATACGACTCTGACCGCAGTTCTGCGCATTGGAGAAGGCTTGGGGATGTTTGTTCCAACCGGTCGCGCGGAGGGAGTGCCTATTGCGGATTAATGCTGTCGCGCTGTTTTGGCGCCGATAGCCAGCGCATGAACGGCGGGCGCAAAGGAGGCGGAATTTACGCCGGGTGGATTGATGCCGGGGTTGGGATTTCCGGCCGGATCGTCGGGGATGATCTGGTCGATCAACGGCTGGTCCGGAATGAGGACGAGGGAGCCGGAAAACTGCCCCGGACCGAGGGTGCGCGTTTCCTGAGTGCTCTTGATGAGGGTGACGCCATCGCTGGCGAAGTAGAACATCTCCACCGGCTGGCCGTTTTCAAAGACGTTGAAGGTATATGAGGTGGGGACGCCGGAGATGAACTGCGCGCCGATTCCATAGAGACCGGTGGGGTGTGATCCGAGCCAGTAGGCGATTTCTTCACCGCCGGCGGGGCCGCCGAGGTCGTCGTAGGGAATGTGCCCGCCGCTGGGGGAATTCTGCATGCCGTAACCCGGATAGAGGAATTCGACTTTCTGGAATCCGTTGGCGATGTTCGTGAGGGGATCGCCGGGATCGACGCCGACTTCGAGATTCAGATTGGCATTGCCGGTCCAGCGGAGCACAAAATCGAGGGACCCGGGAACAGTGGCGGCAAGCTCGGAGTCGTAGGAGGGCCTGCCGCCGGAGACGGTTTCGATGCCCGAAATTGGGTTATACGAGATGACCGCGCCGCGGGCGACTTCCGTGGCAAGCAGTGCGGCGTCGGTGGCGGTAAGGGATGCGGCATATCGGGGATCGACGACGGTCTCGGATAAACCGGTCCCCGCCGAGCCATCGGTTCCGCCGGTGGCCTTGGCGTAGGAACCGTGTTTGCTTCCCACGCTGTACGTGGAATGGCCGTAGGTGAAGCTGGCGCGGCCCGTATTGCTGATGGCATAAGGGGTGAAGGGGACCTGGTCACAAAGCACCACGTCGGTGCCGCGCACGGCCAGCGTGCTGCTTGGGCTGGTGATGGTGGCTTCGTGTTCCAGGCCGGCGCCTTCAATGTCGTAATGCGTGCGGCCGTACTTCATTATCAAATCGGTCTTGACCTTGTTCCCATTGCGCACGGCATCCTGCACGCGGACGGTCCCGAGGCGGTCGAGAGTGAAAGTTTGATCGGGGGGGATGACGCAGGTGATGGAACTGTGCGGCCCGGTGCGCAATTCAGACCCTTCGGAAAGGATCATGTTGGGCATGGCGGTAACCCAGGGTTGCTCGTCTCCGGTGCGAATCTGGACCAGGCCTTTGACGGCGACGACGTGAATCACCATGGACGTGCCGGAGCCGGGCTGGGAAGCGGCGGCAGCGGACGGACGGGTGGCGGCGGCATTGGAACCCAACGCGCTTGAAGCACAGACCGATGCCAAGCATATCAGGCCAAGGGCGCAAAAATGGTTATAAACGGATGCGGATCGCATTGGAAACGTCCTTTCATCGAACGGAGGTGTCGGCGGCAACGGGTTGCTGGTAGTCGTCGAGCTTACCGATGACCCCGACAAATTCGGCGCCGCTGAAGGTTTGCTGGGGGCTGCTGGGCGGGAAAATTCCGGCATAGACCAGTTCGCGGACGGCGTATCTTGGGATTGGGCCGAAAATGTGCATGACCCATCCGCCCTTGATTCCGAGGAGATTGACGACGGCGACGGCCAGATCGCCGCGCCTGATCGCATCGTTTGCCGGCTCGGAGAATGACGCCGGCAAGAGTCCTCGCGACTTGAGGGTCGCGACGCGCTTGTCGTAGTTGATGGCATCGTCGCGGCCGTCGGCGTAGAGGAGCAGGCCATGCAACGCTTCGTCGTTGCTGGTGAGGTGTCGGTTGGCCAGCTCATGCCAGAAGTTTAGCTGGGCATCTGCGTCATTTCCGGAAAATTTTCCCGTCAGAGGAGAATTTACGTGCGCGGTTTGACAGCCGGCGCAGATCGTGGTCAACGCACAAAATGCCCAGGCGATGGCCCTAGCCGCAATGGGTGGATCAGAACGCAATGATTGCTCCAGTATAAAGGAATTGCCGGGCCTTGTCGTCGCTAAAAGCACCGGAATTGGGCATGAAAACGCCGTAGCGGAAGGTCAGGGTCAGGTCGCTGAGGACCTCGTAGTTGACGTAAAAGTCGGGTTCCCAGCCGAGATACGTGGCGCGGTTGGTGGGTTCGTCGATCGGAGCGGCGGCGGTGGCCTTGTTGAACCAATAGACGTCCATGCCGACTTGCAGTCGGCGAAAGCCCTCGTGTAGCACGAACGGGAAGGTGGAAGCGCCGAAACGGAAGACGGCGAGATTGGAAACCGGAGCGCCGAAAGCCAGGCCTGTGGAGACCAGGCCGAAGGCGTTGAAAGCGCGATCGGGGGTGTAGGGCGCGTTTCCGTTGAACGTGGTATTCGTGAGTCCGCGATTGACGCCGCCGGTGGCGAAGATGCCTTCCACCGTGATTCGGCTTTTGTACGCGTCCTGCGGGATGTAATCCAGTTTGCCGTCGGCGGCCCACGCGTCGATGTTGTCGCGGGTCTGGACGGCCTGGACGAGTTGGAATCCGCTGATGGTGGAGCTGTTGGACAGGGTGTTCCCGCACTCGAACGTTCCTTCGACGCCGTAGTGGAGGTGATCGGTGAGTGACCCGGTGGAGCCGGCGCCGATGTAATCGCTGTCGTAGGCGTAGCGGGTGATGATTCCATCGGCGGTGGAGAGGTTATCGGTGTTGTAATCGCGCTGGACCAGGCCGTAGACGTACGGATGGTTTGATCCGATGGCGACGCTGAGCATCGCGCCGTAGAAGCCCCGTTTGGTGTTGTCGTCGAAATCGGGCCGGTCCGGCTGGATATCGACGGTGCGCAGCGGGGTGATGCCGGCAACGGTGGCCAGGCTGAGCGGTCCCCAGGAAAAAGTGGGCATCACGCCGTCCACGACCTCGGCCATCGTCAGGCCGTTTCCCCAGTAAACCAGATCGCGGCCGCCTTCGAAATTGACGTCGTAATTGACCTGCTTGCCGTTGTAGGCCGATTCATAGCGTTGAAGATCGAAGCGATAATACGCGCGGTCGAAGTCGGGGTTGATAAGCCTGCTGCCGAATCCGTCGAAGCTGTCGCCGGCGTTGTAATCGTTGTATTCGGTGCTGCCGCGAAGAAAGATCTCGTTGGCGCCGTCGAAATTGGCGCGGAGATAGGCGACCAGTTGGTATTGGCGCAGGCCGTGATTGTCGTTGTTGGAATCGTCCACGGAGTAGTATTGGGGCGAGAAATACCCGCCGAAGTCGATCAGGGCGCGTTGGCCGGGTGGGATATCGGTGTTGGCCAGGAACCGGGTGTCGAGCTGGATTTCCTGAAGCTCCTGCAATCGTTGCTGGAGTTGTACGTCGCGCCCGGTGTCCGATTGGGCAAAAAGCGGATGGCAAAATGCCGTCAGGATCGCCACGCCGAAGATTAAACAGGTTTGCCGCAAGGCTTCACCCTCACAATTCCATGTGACGGACCGAAAATGTGTGCGGGATCTTGCCCGCGGTCCGATCAGCCGACATCCCCTGACCGGCATTAAGACGGCAACCATATCGGCCCGCCGGGCTGCATGCAAAATCATGCGGCGCAAGTGTCAGGGGCGGGCGCTGTAAGGCGGGTTTGGGGGGTCGTTTGCAGAACCGATGGCGGATATATTCCAGCCATCCAAGGGAAAATGATGCCGGAAGCCGGCGAACCGGATTTGCGATTGGCCATCCAACACCATCAGGCGGGCCGCCTGGCGGAGGCGGAGAGGGTTTACCGCCAAGTCCTGGCCCAGCAGCCCAATCATGCGGATGCACTGCATCTGTTGGGGGTGCTGGCTGCACAGGGCGGCCGGTTGGATGCGGCCGTGGAATTGATCCGGCGGGCCATTCGGCTCCAGCCCGAATTTGCCGAAGCGCACTTCAATCTCGGCATCGCTTTGAAGGACATGGGGCGAGTTGACGAGGCGATCGGTTCCTTCCAGCAGGCCATTCGCCTTAAGCCTGATTACGCCGAAGCGTACGGAAATCTGGGCATGGTCCTAAAGGACAATGGACGACTCGACGAGGCCATCGCCGTATATCGCCAGGCCATTCGGCTAAAGCCGGATTACGCTGAAGTGCATGGCAAACTGGGCCTCGCCTTACGCGATAGCGGGCAACTTGATGAGGCCGTCGCTTCCTATCGGCGGGCCATCCGGCTCAAGCCTGATCTTACCGAAGCTCACTGCAATCTCGGCAACGCATTGAAGGAAACGGGGCAACTTGACGAAGCGATCGGTTCCTATCGGCAGGCCCTTCGACTCAAACCTGATTTTGCAGTGACGCACTGCAATCTCGGCAATGCTTTGAGGGACAGGGGGCAGCTTGACGAAGGAATCGCTTCCTTTCGGCAGGCCATTCGGCTTCAGCCTGATTTCGCCGACGCATACTTTGGGCTGGGGAATGCCTTAATGAGCGGGGGACAACTTGAGGAGGCCATCGCGGCCTATCGGCAAGCGATTCGGATCAAGCCCGATCATGCCGAAGCGTACGGGAATCTCGGCAACGTTCTTAAGAGCATTGGCCGACTTGATGAGGCGATCGCTTCCTATCGGCAGGCCGTTAGGCTCAAGCCTGATCTTGCGGTGGCGCACAGCAATCTCGGCATCGCTTTAGAGGACAAAGGGCAACTTGACGAGGCCATCGCTTCCTGTCGGCAGGCCATTCGGCTCAAGCCGGACCTGGCCGAAGCGCACCTCAATCTCGGCAACGCATTGAAGGACATTGGGCAACTTGACGAAGCGATCGCATCCTATCGGCAAGCCATTCGGCTCAAGCCTGATCTTACCGAAGCGCACCACAATCTGCTCTTCGGTCTCCATTATCACCCCGGGTACGACGGCACCTTGATCCATGAGGAAGCCCGCTGCTGGAACCAACGGCACGCCGAACCGCTGAAAAAGTTTATTGAGGCGCATGCCAACAGCCGCGACACCGACCGCCGCCTACGGATTGGCTACCTGTCACCGGATTTCCGCGAGCATTGCCAGGCGCTGTTCACGATTCCGCTACTGTCGAATCACGATCGGGAAGCGTTCGAAATCTTCTGTTATGCCGACGTCCGCCGGCCGGATGGGGTGACCGAGCGGATTCGCCGCCACGCCCAAGTCTGGCGGTCGATCGTGGGGATGACGGATGCGGAGGTGTCCCGAATAATCCGCGAGGATCGGATCGATATCCTTGTGGATTTGACCATGCACATGGCCCACGGCCGGCCACTGGTCTTTGCCCGCAAGCCGGCGCCGGTGCAGACGGCGTGGCTGGCGTATCCGGGAACGACGGGGCTGTCGGCGATGGATTATCGATTGACCGACCCGCACCTCGATCCGCCGGGATTGAACGATCAGTTCTATTCCGAAACGACCATCCGTCTGCCTGACACGTTCTGGTGCTACGATCCGCTGGTCAAGGAATTGGCGGTCAACCCGCTGGCCGCGCAAACGGCTGGCCACGTTACCTTCGGATGCCTGAATAATTTCTGCAAAGTTAACCAGCGGGTCGTGCAACTGTGGGCGCAAGTGCTCAAGACCGTTCCTCGGTCGCAATTCATGCTGCTTTGTCCCGAAGGGAGCCATCGTCAGCGGGTGCTGGACATCCTGCAACGGGAGGGAATCAACCCCGATCGTATCGAGTTGATCACCTACCGTCGGCGCCCGCAATACCTGGAGCTTTACCACCGCATCGACGTGGGAATGGATACCTTCCCGTACAACGGCCACACCACGAGCCTGGATTCATATTGGATGGGCGTTCCCGTCATCACGCTGGTGGGCAAGACGGTCGTCGGCCGGGCCGGGCTGTCGCAATTGACCAATCTGGGCCTGCCGGAATTGATTGCCCAGACGCCGGAGCAGTACGTTCAGATCGCGACGGACCTTGCCGGGGATCTGCCGCGACTAGCCGAGCTGCGCCGGACGTTGCGCGGGCGGATGCAGGCGTCGCCGCTGATGGATGCCCCGCGCTTCGCCCGCAACGTCGAAGCGGCGTACCGGCAGATGTGGCGGAATTGGGTGGCCAATGCTGAATGAGCGCCCGACGGGACAAGGCCCCAGGCCTTCCCTATGATCCGTATTCATTGTAAATCTACCTGACTGGAGACATTTCGGATGCCAGCAGAAATCACGATGCCGCAGTTGTCGGATACCATGACCGAGGGGACCGTTGTCAAATGGCACAAGAAGGAGGGGGACCCGATCAAAAGCGGGGAGGAAATCGCGGATATCGAGACGGACAAGGCCACCATGCCGATGGAATCGTTCGACGCCGGGATATTGGCCGTGATTTTGGTGCCCGAAGGGCAGAAGGTGAAGGTGGGACAGGTGATCGGCGTGGTGGCGACGGGCTCGGAAAAGGCCCAAGAGGTGAAGAAGAAATATGCCGGCGGCGCTGCGAAGGCGCCGTCGCCGGCCGCCATGCCCCAGGCGAGCGCCCAGCCGGCGGCCAAGCCGGCGAGCTATCAGTACGACATCATCCTGATCGGCGGCGGGCCGGCGGGGTATGCCGCGGCGATTCGCGCGGGGCAACTCAAAAAGCGCGTGCTGTGCATCGAGAAGGAAACCCTTGGGGGGACCTGCTTGAACTGGGGCTGCATTCCCACCAAGGCGCTGCTGGACGATGGGGCGTTCATCCGCAAGCTGCGGCTTCACGCGGCCGAGCATGGCGTGACGTACAAGGATTTGACGGTGGATTTTTCCAAGCTGGTCGGGCGCAGCCGCGCCATCGCGGAGGGACTGAGCAAGGGGATCGAGCATTTGTTTCGCAAATATGAGGTGAAGAAAGAGTCGGGATTCGGACAACTGCTGGGTCCGCACATTGTGAAGATCACTTCGCCCCAGGGAACCAAGCAAGTGACGGGCCAGCACGTCATCATCGCGACGGGGTCGCGGGCGACCGCGTTGCCGGGCGTGCCGTTTGATGGGAAGAAGATCATTACCTCGCGCGAAGCGATGACGCTGCCGAAACAGCCGAAGAAAATCGCCATCATCGGGGCGGGGGCGATCGGGTGCGAGTTCGCGGATTTTTATAACGCGCTGGGGACCCAGGTCGTCCTTATCGAGATGCTGGATCACCTGCTGCCCAACGAGGATGAAGACGTGTCGGTCCTGCTGGAGCGCGTGTTCGCCAAGCGCCAGATCGACGTGCGCGTCAAGACCAGGACGGACAAAGTCGAGACCACGGATGCCGGGGTAAAGCTGACGCTTTCGGGGGCCAAGGCGGGAGTGGTGGAGGCCGACGTGGTGCTGGTCGCCATCGGGGTGACGGCCAACACCGAGGGTCTGGCGGCGCCGGGCGTGGACCTGGATTTGTTCAAGGGCCGGGTGCGCGTGAATCCCTGGTACCAGACGAATCTGGAAAACGTCTGGGCGGTGGGAGATTGCCTGAGCGTGAATTGGGCGGAGCAGGGCGGCGCCAGCGCCGACCGGCATCCCGACCTGGCGCACGTCGCCCACCACGAAGCCGTGCTCTGCGTCGAACGCATCGCCGGCCTGCGGAAGCATCAGATGGATTACAAGGCGATCCCGGGCTGCACCTATACCCATCCGCAGGTCGCCAGCATGGGACTCACCGAAAAGCGCGCGCGGGCGCTGGGCCGGAAACTGAAAATCGGCAAATTCCCGTTCAGCGCCAGCGGCCGGGCCCTGGCGGCGGGAGAGCCGGAGGGATTTGTGAAGCTGATCTTCGACGACCAGGATGGGGAATTGGTCGGCGTGCACATGATCGGGGAGAGCGTGACGGAGATGCTTTCCGAACTGGTCATGGCCAAGAAACTGGAGGCCACGGAGGACGAAATCATCGAGGCGATCCATCCCCATCCGACGTTCAGCGAGGCCATCATGGAAGCCGCCGGCGTCGCCGATGGTCGGGCCATACATTTGTGACGTTTCAGCGAGGTTACGATGCGAAAAAAGTTTGCATTCTGGGCGCTTCTGGGTGTCGTGGCGGCCGGCTGTTCCTCGGCCTCCTCGGCGGTCGAGGGGGCGTTCTATTCCGAACATCCCTACGCGCACATCGATCGTTCGACGACGCAATCGAATGCCGATGGCTCGACCAGCTATGAGATTGCGTACACACGCGCCGATGGAACCAAAGCCACGGCAACCTATGCGCCGACCGGGGAAATACAGAAGGATCAGTGAACATGAAAGCATTAATCGTCTGGGGCGGATGGGATGGGCATGAGCCGAAGGAAGTGGCGGAGATTTTCCGCGATCTTCTGGCCAAGGAGAAATTCGACGTCGAGGTCTCCGATACGCTGGATGCGTTTGTGGATGCCGGGAGAGTGAAATCAATGAATCTGATCGTACCGGTGTGGACGATGGGGAAGATTTCGCCGGAGCAGTTGAAGCCGGTGCTGGCGGCGGTGGAGGCCGGGGTGGGGATCGCGGGATGCCACGGCGGGATGTGTGATTCATTTCGCGAAACGACCGAATGGCAATTCATGACCGGCGGGCAATGGGTCGCGCATCCGGGGAATGACGGCGTCAAATATCGCGTGAAGATGGGGCCGGCGAAAAGCCCGATCACCGAAGGCATCCGGGATTTCGACGTGACCAGCGAGCAGTATTACATGCACGTCGATCCGGCGGTGAAGGTGTTGGCGACGACGCGATTTCCCACGGCCGACGGGCCGCACGCCGGCAATGGGGCGGTCGATATGCCCGTGGTTTGGACGAAAACGTACGGCAAAGGCCGGGTTTTCTACAATTCGCTGGGGCATAACGCAAGCATCGTGAAGATGCCGCCCGTGCTGGAATTGATGCGGCGGGGATTTTTGTGGGCGGCGGCGTAAAAAACGGCCGGTGCGCCTCCAGGCGTACCGGCCGCAGAGTCTGCGACTCCTTTCGCATCCTTCCATGATTCGCGTCAATTCCGCGCCGGCGATGCCGACGCGGGCGCCAGCAGTTCCTCCAGAAAAACGGCCAGGCCGTCGTGGTCATTGCGGCCGATGACCTGGGCGGCGCATTGCAGAAGTTCGGGGCAGGCGTTGCCCATGGCGATGCCCAGGCCGGCGTTTTGGATCATGGACAGATCGTTCACGTCGTCCCCGACGGCGATGATCTCCCGCGGCTCGACGTTGTGGCGGCGGGCCACGTGCAGAATTCCCTGCCATTTGTTGACGCTTGGGTCGAAGGCTTCGACAATTCCGAGGCCGTCCGGGGTGAACAGGCAGTGGGCAACGACGCGGGCGCCGAAAGCCTGGCGCAATTCGTCGTAGACGTGCCTTGCGGTTTTGGCGGGGGCGACGATGCCGACTCGGATCGTGTGATCGTGAGGATGCTGCGCCAGATCGGCGCTTCGCTGAACGGTGGCACGGTTAATTTTCAGCCAACGGTCGGTTGCCGCGTTTAGATCGAAATCCCGCGTCGCCAGGTAATCGACGCCGGCGGTGGTCCTGTCCTGGAGGGCGAGGGCGGCATGGCCGTGGGATTCAAAAAATCGGCACAAATCGCCGGCGAGCTGCCCGTCCATCAGCGTGCGATGCAGCGTCAGGCGCGTTCGCGTGTCGATGACGTGGGCTCCGCCCACGAAAACGGCTGGGTCATAATGTGCCACGGCGTCGAGCACGGCCTGGCTTTCCGTGAAATTTCGTCCGGTCGCGAAGCAGATCAGCAATCCCGCGTCCAAGGCCCTATGGATTGCGGCCTTGGTTCGCGGCGTTACTTGGCCGCTCGGCGATAGCAGCGTCCCATCAAGGTCAACAGCGATCATCTTGTACTTCACAACTGCACCATCGCCGATTGAATTGACCCTAGCAAGTTCCCCGATTGATGCAAGTTGAAGTAAGCTTATCGACGGGTTTTCCACAAAATGTAGTGCAAATGCCCAATTGAACCCTCTATTAGTGGGATTCCAAACCCCAGTTGCGGATACGGCAAATGGAGCGTCCTCGCCGTTGACGCGGCGGAGGAATTGAGGAATATCACGTTATGCCAAACGGAGCGGCAACGGCATGAACCGAGAACGGCTGGCATGGCTGGTCAGCATCATTCTTCTGGCGATCCTGGCATTTCAATTGCCCGGGACGCTGGCGCAGCGCGATGATGAATATTCGTGGGTGCGAACCATCGTGGAGATTCATCGTCAGGTTTTGCAAAGCTACGTCGATCCGGTGGACGATTCGCAACTGAAACAAAAGGCGATCGAGGGAATGCTGGGCGCGCTGGAAGACCCGTATACGGTGTACATCCCACCGGACCATCAGGCGCAATTCGACAAGGAATTGGGCGGGACGTTCAGTGGGGTGGGGATTTCCCTGCGCGACGTGGGCGGGAAAATGGTGGTGCTCACCCCGATCGAAGGCGGCCCGGCCGACCGGGCGGGAATCGATGCCGGCGACGTGATCGTGAAGGTGGATGGCAAGTCGGTCGCCAAGATGCCGATTGACGACGTCGTGAAGCTGGTGTCTGGGCCGCTCGGCTCGCCGGTGACTCTGACCATTGACCGCTACGGCAAGGAATTGGATTTCTCCCTGCACCGTCAGCAGATCGTTTTGCCGACGGTGTACGGATTCTCGCGGAATTCAAACGAGTCGTGGGAATACTTCGTATCGCAGAACCCGAAGATCGCGTATCTGCGGGTGACGCAGTTCGACGAGAATACGTTCGACGAGATGAAGCGGGTCCTGACCGGCGCGGACGGGCACTCCGGCCTGATGAGCCAGGGGATGCAGGGCCTGATCATGGACCTGCGGTTCAATCCCGGCGGGCAGCTCCAGCAGGCGATCAAGGTCGTGAACCTGTTTATCAAAGATGGCGTGATCGTCAGCACGCACGGGCGGAATTCCCCGGAGGAAGTGGACCGCGCCGGCGCCCAGGCGGCCACGTTGCCTTATTTTCCCATGATCGTATTGGTGAACGATCACTCGGCCAGCGCGGCCGAGATCGTGGCGGGAAGTCTCAAAGACAATCACCGGGCGCTGGTCGAGGGTCAGCGGACGTTCGGCAAGGGATCGGTCCAGCGCGTGATTCAACTGGGTCAGGACGATGGAACGTTGAAGATGACGGTGGCGCATTGGTATTTGCCCAGCGGTCGGCTGGTCAGCCGCAAGAAGGATTCGACCGACTGGGGCGTTGAGCCGCAGATCATTGTCCCCGTTGATGAGAATGGGGAAAAGGTGATCGATGAATTGATGGAGAGACAGGCGGCGATCCGGTATCACCCCTCGACGATGCCCGCGACGCAGCCGACGACCGCCCCGACCGATCCGCAGTTCCAGCAGGCGCTGACCACGATGGTGGGCTTGGTGATTCTGGATGCGAACAAGCACGCCGCGACGACGCAGGCCATCGAGTTGCCGGCGACAAGGCCGTAGCGGAAATTCGAAACTCGAATCCCGGCGCGCCGGGATTCGAGTTTCGAATTTCTGTTTTGTGCGCCCATGTTGATACTCGGCATCGAATCCACCTGCGACGAAACCGGCGCATCCATCGTGTCGGACGGCGCCCTCGTGCTCAGCAACGTCGTCGCCAGCCAGGTGGAATTGCACGCGCGGTATCGGGGGGTGGTGCCGGAAATCGCCAGCCGGGCTCATATCGAAAATATTCTCCCCGTAGTCATGGAGGCCTTGACCGGAGCCGGGCTGGAACTGCCGAACGTGGATGCGGTGGCCGTCGCGCATCGGCCGGGGTTGATCGGGTCGCTGCTGATCGGCGTGACGGCGGCCAAGACCTTGGCGTGGGCGCTGGGCAAGCCGTTGGTCGGGGTGGATCACGTGCATGCACATCTCTACAGCGTGCGCCTGGGCACGGGAATTGAAATTCCCATGCCGGCCGTCGGGCTGGTTTGCAGCGGCGGGCATACGGCGCTGTATCGCGTCGGTGATTTTCTCGACGTGGAGATGATCGGTTCGACCCTCGACGATGCCGTGGGTGAGGCATACGACAAGGTGGCGGGCATTCTGGGCCTGGGATATCCCGGTGGGCCGGTGATCGATGCGCTGGCGCGGCAGGGGAATCCGGCGGCGGTGCGGTTTCCGCGCAGCCGGTTGAATCGCCAATCGCTCGATTTTTCGTTCAGCGGACTGAAAACGTCCGTCCTCTACCACGTTCGCGGATTTCAGGGCCGCCAGCGCAAAACGATTCCCGCCCCGGAGGAAATTCGCGACGTGGCGGCGTCGTTTCAGGCGGCTTGCGTGGACGTGCTGGTCGAAAAGGTTCGCCGGGCGGCCCGGCAGATCAAGGCATGCAGCGTGATTATCGGCGGGGGGGTTTCGGCCAACAGCGGACTTCGGGCGGCGATGTCAAAGTTCTCACTTCCCGTTTTCTTCCCGCCGATGCAATATTGCACCGACAACGCCGCCATGACCGCCGGCCTGGGGCACGTGCTCCTGGCGGCCGGACGGCAAAGCGCTTTGGATTTGGATGCGATCGCCGCCACCCAATTCAATTTGACCAAGCTCGCGGACCTCAGCCATGCGACGAATTAGCCAACCACCGAAACTTCCGCCTCGGCCGTTGGACGGACACAAGGGATTGTTCGGCCGCGTGCTGATCGTGGGCGGGAATATGGAGATGATCGGCGCCCCGGTCCTGGCGGGGGAAGCGGCCCTTCGCATGGGCAGCGGACTCGTGCAGGTGGCCATGCCGGCGGCGGTCCTTGCCGCGGGGCTGTCGGTTGTGCCGGAATTGATCGGATTGGCGTTGGATGAAAGCATCGCCTCCACGAAAAAACTGCTGGAAGCGGCGGAGAAGGCGGATGTCCTTGCTCTCGGGCCGGGATTGGGACAGTCGCCAACGACCAGCAAGAGATTGGATGCCCTCTTTCGCCTTGCCAAGCCCATGGTGGTGGATGCCGATGCCCTGAATTATCTGTCGTCGCTGGGAAAATGGCCGAAATCATTCGCGGCCCGGGCCGTGCTGACGCCCCATCCCGGCGAAATGAAACGGCTGGTGAAATTGATCGGGCGAAGCGAGGTCCCCGATGACGAAGAGGGCCGAATCGCCCTCGCCGCCGCGGCCGCCAAGGCGTTCGGGCAGGTGATCGTCTTGAAGGGGCACCGGACGGTGGTGACGGATGCCGAGAAGGTTTACGTCAACCACACCGGCGACAGTTCGCTTTCGAAAGCCGGCGCCGGCGACGTGCTGAGCGGAATATTGGCATCCTTAATCGGCCAGGGGATGGCCTCCTTCAACGCCGCCTGCGCCGCCGTGCATTTGCACGGCAAAATCGGCGAATCGGCCGGAAAGCGGTTGGGGCGAAGAAGCGTGCTGGCGCGCGATTTGATCGAGGGGATTGGTCTGGATTGAGCAGTTTCCACTCTCTCACGCGGTCTTCCGGGAGCAATCGCAATGTCGCGGCTGTTTGGCTGGCTTGGCGCGGACGACCCCGTCCGCATCGGCGCGCGAAAATACGCCGGGGTAATCGCTGCCTTCCGCCGACGATTCCCGGATCGGCCGATTATGGCCCGCCAAGCCAATCCGCAATCGGTGGAAACGTGCCGAGCAATCCGACGAGAATCAGCATCAACGACGCCGCCAGAATCCAGCCGGACGTGGTCATGGCGCGGCTTTTCCAGCGGGCATGCAGGACAGCCCAGACGAATAGCCAGACGAGGATGCTCAGCGTTGTCACGCCGCTAAGGTCGCCGGCGGCCTTGTTGAAAGTGAGCAATCGGGAGACAGGTCCCCAGATTTCGGTCATGAGGGTTAGGATGCCGAGAACTGCGCAGCCGGTGGCGGCGGCGAAGATGGCGGACCAAGCCGAGCCGGCCGCCGACGCGGGCCTTGCTGGATTTTCCGCCGGGTTCGATTCGGACATATCAATGACCTTATTGGGTTTGTTCATTTCGTGGGCGCGGCCTTGTTGATCAGGGCGCCCAGCGCTCCGGCCACGGCCGCACAGAAAAAGGAAATCGTCAGGATAACGAGCAGCGCCCGGCGAACTCTGGGATGATCGACCAGTCCGGCCCCAAGGCGAGTGAGGCAATATGCAACCGCCGTCGCGAGTATCGGGGCGAGCCAGGCGACGTGCTCCTTCCATTCCATGCCGAATTCGTGCCAGCCGGAAGTCTCAGGCCGGGAGAGGAGAAGAAACTTGGGATAGTGGGACAGGGAAGGCGAAGCCTCCCCGAGCGCATCGGGCGTCGCGTTTGGCGGAGGCTTGGCGCGATACCAGGGATAAATGACATAAGTCCCCGCCAAGACGGCCGCGAATGCAAGCAGCGCCATCCCCCACGCGGCCGCGGCGCTCAGCCGGGCGACGACTCGGGCGCCCGACGGCGTCAGCCAATTCGGCCTCAGGATCCACAACCCCACCAGCGTCCCGCTGAACAGCAGCAGAAAACCGGCGCCCAGAACCATTCCATGCGCCGCAGTCCAGATTTCACGATCGGTCAGCGTCATGTCATCTGCTCCGGTGAAAAATTCTCCGCTCAGTTCGATTCGGTATGATATCCGCCGACCGTGGAACGAAAAATCTCAAATTCAGGTCGTCGCATGAACGGGGTGCGCGACTCGTTCTGCAAGCTCTCTTTTTCCCCTCCCCTGGTACTCCGGGGGAGGGTCAGGGTGGGGGTTTCGTGGGTCAATCGACGTTCGACGGTGGAGGACAAGCCCTCCACCCCCACCCCAACCCTCCCCCTGAGTACAAGGGGAGGGGAGAATTCTCTGGGGCAAGTGACACGCACCCGCATGAACGGATCGCTCGGATTGGCGGCGGCGTTTCTGGGAGCTTTGCTGCTGGGCGCCGCCGCGGCGCGGGCGGACTCGATTGCTTCCACCCAGACATCGGTCCAGCCGAACACAAAATCCGGCCCCGATTTTTCCGGCAAACTCACCGGCGACTGGTTCGGGGCGCGGAGGAAGCTGGCCGATGCCGGCGTCACCATCGGCGCGGACCTGGTGCTGGAAGGGTTCGACAATTTCCAAGGCGGGTTGGACACGGCACGTGCGGACGGCGCGACCACCTTCGATCTCAACTTCACCTTCGACATGGAGAAGCTGGCGAAGATCCACGGCGGGGAATTTTATGTCGACGTGGAGGACCACGCCTTCCGCGATCCGACGACGGCGCTGGTGGGCGATCTCCAGGTCTTCGACAAGCTAAATGCTTCGCCCTACCTTCAGATTTTCGAGGCGTGGTATCAGCAGACCCTGCTGAACGGCGCGCTGCGCCTCAAGATCGGAAAGGTGGATGCCAACAGCGAGTTCTGCGTGATCGACAATGGGTTGCCGTTTCTCAACAGTTCCACGCAGGTGAGTCCGACGATTTTCATGATGCCGACGACTCCCGATCCGATGCCGTCGATCAACGCATTCTTCACGCCGACGGACTGGTTTTTTGCCGGCGTCGGGGCTTATTACGCCAACCGCTCGGACCGATTTGGCGATCTGGTGGACGATCCCGCCAGCGTCCAACCAACGCGATTCGGCACGTTTATCATCGGCGAGACCGGGCTTCAGTGGCACGGCACGCCGCTGTTGGATTTCCCGGGGAATTTGAAAGTTGGCGCGTGGGGGCACACCGGGACGTTCCAGAAATTTGACGGCACCCAGTCGGACGGCGCCCAGGGCATGTATGCCGTCTTCGATCAAACCCTTTTCCAGCCGCCCGGGGAAAACGATTCTGACCGCGGCCTGCGCATGTTCGCGGAATACGGCCTGACCCAGCCGGACATTAACCCCATCGACCAACACGTCGGAATTGGATTCACCGACACCGGCCCCGACATCTCTTTCCCCCACGATACATTGGGCATCTCGGCACAATACGCCCATATCTCCCATGAAGCGGGACTGAGGTATCCCTACGAGCTGGCCATTGAGGGATTCGACCGACATCCAATCACGCCATGGGCGAGCATTCAGCCGGACTTGCAATACGTCATTCACTCCGGCGGCAAATTACCTGATGCACTCGTGCTGACGCTTAGATTGGAACTTGATTTCTGAATTTTTGTTGACGTTCCATTTCGTCCCAGTAGAATCCAAATTGACCAGAGTCTGTAATTGGGAACAATTCGTGGGTCCGGGCATGGTGGGTGGGCAACTTGGGCCACTGGGAAATTTTTCGTTTAACGAAACGAAAGTGAACCTTGAAGGAGGAGACGATGTCGGCGGTGAATCGGTCTAAACGCGCGCGGGTATCGATTGCGTTAGCGGTGGCGATAGTTGGCTGGACGATTCCCGGCTATGCCGTGACGGTCACGCAGACCGGCTCGAACGGTACCACAGGAACAAATGGCACCAACCCCGGCGGGACGGGCGGGCTCGGCGGCGCGGCGACGGCGAATGCCACCAGCACTGATGCGTCGAACACCGCAACCGCGACGGGAGGCACCGGCGGAGCGGGAGGCACCGGCGCCACAAACGCCGCCGGCGGAACCGGCGGAACGGCGGGGACCGCCTCCGCGACCGCCGACGGCACCGCCACCGTCGCCGGAGCAGCTACTGACAACGCCGCCGCGACCGGCGGCAACGGAGGGCAAGGGGGAAGCGGCAGCGGTACAGGCGCCGGCGGAAACGCGATCGCCGGCGGCACGTCCACCGCCGCGGCCAGCGGGAGCAATTCAACCAGCGACTCGGTAAACATCAGCGCGACTTCCACTGGGGGCAACGGTGGAACAGGCGGAGCAGGCTCGCCGGTCGGAAATGGCGGTTTTGGCGCGGCGGCTTCGCTAGGCGCCGTCAGCGGTTCCTCGACCGGAAGCGGCTCCGTAACCGTTACTGGAACGGTCTATGGAGGCAACGGCGGCTACGGAACCAATGGCGGTAGCGGCGCTAGTGAGACTCTGAGTAACGCAATCTCTGGAACTACCAGCGGCGCGCTGTCGCTGACTCAAAATGTCTATGGGGGTAATAGCGGCGGGGGAGACGTCGGTGGCGGTGGGACTAGCGGATCGGCGACGTCCATCTTTGCCCCCACTGCAAACGGAGTTTCATCCGTCACGGCCATCAGCAGCGCCAGCGGAGGCAATGGCGGGACCAGCCAAGGTGCGACCGCCAGCGCGGGCGGTTTTGCCAACGCCACGATCGATTTGACCAGCAACACAACCGGCGGCCTCACGGCGACGGCTGACGCCAACAGGTACGCGGGCAATGGAGCCGGTGCCGGGGGCGCCGTCAACGGGGGTACGGGAACCGGAGGCGCGGGAGCAACCGGTATCGCAACCGCGCAGGCGAATGGGACGGTGTCGTCTATGGTGACCGCCAACGCATACGGATATGGCGGCAACGGCGGCGTCAATTCCAGCACGGGAAACGGCGGAGCAGGAGCCACAGGGACGGCCAATTCCACGGCAAGCAATGGCGGCACAGGTGGAGTGACTGTCTTCGCCCTTGCCGGCGGCGGCACGGGCGGACAGGGCACAGGCGGCGGGTTTTCCGGCGGAGCCGGCGGGACCGCCACTTTGGGCACGGTTTCCGGGACTTCCTCGGGAAGCGGCTCGGTGTCGGTCCAAGGACAGGAATACGGAGGCAATGGCGGCTTTGGACAAAGTTCGGCAACGGGAGGCAACGGCGATAACATAGCGATGTACGGCCAAGTCAGCGGAACGACGACCGGCACGCTGACGCTCGAGCAGGATGCCTACGGCGGCAACAGCGGCGGAAGCAACGGAGGCTCCAGCGGGACTGCCGGGACGGGAACGTCGAGTTTGAACCTCACAGCAAACGGGGTTCTGGCCTTTACGGGCACAAGCAATGCCAGCGGCGGTAATGGCGGAACCAGCCAGGGCACGGTCGCCCTCGCCGGAGGGAGCGCCACCGCCACGATCCTTTTGAACAGCAATACGCCCGGGAATCTTACGGCCAACGCGGATGCCAACAGGTACGCGGGCAACGGAACAGGGGCCGGCGGCGCCATCAATGGGGGCACGGGAACGGGAGGCATTGGAGCGAGTGGCTATGCCGGGGCACAGGCGAACGGGACCGTGTCATCTTTGGTGACCGCCAGCGCATACGGATTTGGCGGCAATGGGGGTGCCAATTCCAGCACGGGAAGCGGCGGATCGGGAAGCAGTGGAACCGCCACTGCCACGGGAAGCAACGGCGGCACGGGCGGCGTGACGGTTTTGGCCGACGCCGTGGGCGGCAACGGTGGACAGGGATCGGGCGTTGGATTTGACGGGGGAAGTGGAGGGTCCGCCTCGTTGGGGGTGGTTACCGGCACTACCCCGGGCAGCGGCAGTGTGTCGGTTACCGGCCAGGAGTATGGAGGCAACGGCGGATTCGGACAAAGCTCGGCAGTCGGAGGCAGTGGCCAGAGCATAACGCTGGGTCTTGCGGCCGTTAGTGGAACAACGACTGGTAACCTGATTTTGGAGCAGGATGCCTACGGCGGCAACAGCGGCGGCAGCAACGGGGGCAACGGAGGAACTGCTGGATCGGCAACCTCCAATTTCACTCTGACCCAAAATGGGGTTCTGGCCTTTACCGGCACCAGCAATGCCAGCGGCGGAAATGGCGGCACCAGCCAAGGCGCCACCGCCAGTTCCGGAGGCGCGGCTACCGCCACGATCAGTTTGTCCAGCAACACCACCGGGAACCTCACCGCCAATGCGGATGCCAACCGATTCTCGGGCAATGGAACGGGCGCCGGGGGGGCGATCAATGGCGGAACCGGAACCGGAGGCGCGGGGGCAAGCGGTTCGGCGACCGTGGCGGCGACCGGAACGGTGTCATCATTAGTGAACGCTAACGCATACGGCTATGGCGGCTATGGCGGCGTTAATTCCAGCACGGGCAGCGGTGGAACGGGAGGCAACGGAACGGCCAGTTCCACGGCAAGCAACGGCGGCACGGGCGGCGCAACGGTTTTGGCCCTGGCCTTCGGCGGCACTGGCGGACAGGGCGACGGCAGCGGGTATTTTGGCGGAAATGGAGGCCTCGCCAACTTGGATACCGTCACCGGCTCCTCGTCGGGCGGCGGCAATGTGTCCGTTACCGGACAGGAGTTTGGAGGCAACGGCGGTTTTGGACAGAATTCGGCAAGGGGTGGCAATGGCATCGCCGTGAACCTGAGCAGCATAGCCGTCAGCGGTTCAACCACCGGCACGCTCACGCTCGAGCAGGACGCCTTCGGCGGCAACAGCGGCGGCAGCAACGGAGGCAACGGCGGGACTGCCGGAGCTGCAACGTCCAGCATCTCGGTCACCCCAACCGGCGTTTTGTCCGAGACCGTGACCAGCGTTGCCACCGGAGGCAACGGTGGAACCAGCCAAAATGCAAATGCCAGTGCCGGCGGATCCGGCAACGCCTCGATCAATTTGACCAGCGCCATCAGCGGCGCGGTCACCGCCAATGCGAATGCCAACACGGTTTCGGGAAATGGAAATGGCGGCGGCGGGTCCATCAACAGCGGCAATGGGAATGGCGGGGCCGGTGCAACGGGCACGTCCAATGCCACGGGCAACGAGGTGGGCAGCGGCAGCGTAACAGCCAACGCCACAAGCTACGGCGGAAATGGTGGAGAGGGATCGGGCAGCACATTTACCGGCGGCAACGGGGGCAACGCCAGCGCGACGGCCACCGCAAGTTCCGTCTCCGGACAAGCGCAAGCGGCTGCGTATGCCGTCGGGGGGAACGGCGGTATGGTGTTTAATTCCTCGACGGCCGGCAACGGCGGAACCGCCACTGCCACCGCCACCTCGCACGGCGTCACCGTCACCGATGTCACCACTTCCGGCACCACGCCGCAAACGGGCGCAATCGCCGGCGGTGTGGTGACGTGGACTTCCGCCAGCGGGGACACGGTTATCGTCGGGCACGACGCCGACAACGTCGGCGTGGGAACCGTGACCGGACCCCTGGCCCATATCGAAAGCATCAGCGGCGCCGGCACGTTAGTTGTCGGCAATGGGACCAACCCCACGGTCCTCCAAGTAAATCCCTACGCCGGCGGCAACTCGCAGGGGGGATTGATTGTCGAAGCCGGTTCGACTTTTGACATCGACAACAACCATTTCTATATCAACTATGGAACCAACGCCGACCCCATTACAACAATCATTGGCTACGTCAAATCCGGCTACAACGGCGGCAACTGGAACGGCACGGGCATCATCTCCACGGCGGCACAAACCAAGACCAATGGTCTGTCGTACGGCATCGGATACGCGGACTCGGCCGACGCCGGCAATCCGGCCCATCTCTCCTCGGGACAGATCGAACTGAAGTACACGTTGCTCGGCGACGCCAATCTGGACGGCATCGTCAACGCCGCCGACTTCACCCTCCTGGCGGCCAACTTCAACCAGACCGTCACCGGCTGGGACCAGGGCGACTTCAACTACGACGGAATCGTCAACGCCGCCGACTTCACTGACCTTGCGGCGAATTTCAACCAGTCCACCAGCGGCGCGGCCTCGGCCGGCGACGTCGCGGCCCTGGACGCCTTCGCCGTGGCCAATGGATTGCCCTTGCCGACGATCGCCAATGTTCCCGAGCCCGCGAGCGCGGGGATGATGCTGATGGCTGGATTGGGATTTCTCCGCCGCCGGCGACGATCTTCGCCTCGGCCACAATCAAGCGCACACGCTTGAGGCGGACGTGAGCCGACAGAAACCTTTGTCCAAACTCCGAACCTCGGTATCCTACGCAAAACGGCCGACGACGCCTGTCGGCGGAGGTTCAAATGGGAAATCGCGGTTTAGCTGGGTGCGGTCATAATTTTTCGCGGAACCCGACCTTTTCCCCCTCCCCCTGTACTCAGGGGGAGGGTTGGGGTGGGGGTTCTTCCGAGCTTGCAAAAATCTTTGGCCACGCCCGTTTAGGTTTAGCTATTCTCATCGCCGCGAGTTTTGCTTTGCTGATTCCGCAGGCGCGCGCCGACGATGGCTCGATTCCGCGCATTGTGCAGAAGGACGGCCGATATGCGCTGTTTGTTGACGGCGCGCCCTACCTGATGCTGGGCGCTCAGGTGGGCAATTCCAGCGGGTGGCCGTCGGCGCTGCCGAAGGTCTGGCCGGCCATGGAGTTCATGCACGTCAACACGGTCGAAATTCCCATTTACTGGGAGCAGTTTGAACCCGAGTACGGGAAATTCGATTATTCCGTCGTCGATACGCTGCTCGATCAGGCCCGGGACGAAAACCTGCACTTGGTGTTGCTTTGGTTTGGCACGTGGAAAAATGGCAGCAATCATTACATGCCCCGGTGGATGAAGCTCGATCCCGTCCGGTATCCCAACGTGATCGGATCGGATGGCAAATACGTCGATTCTCCCAGCCCGCTGGCCAAAGATACGTTGGCGGCGGACATAAGAGCGTTTTCCACCCTGATGCGGCATCTCAAGGAAGTCGATCCTCGGCACACGGTCCTGATGGTCCAGGTGGAAAATGAGCCGGGCACGTGGGGTGGAGTGCGCGATTATTCTGCCGCCGCGCAGGCACTTTTCAATGGTGCGGCGCCGGCCGAGGTTGTCGCGGCCATGGGGAAAACAGGCGTCAAATCATCGGCGAATTGGCGGGATGTTTTCGGCAAGGACGCGGATGAATATTTCCACGTCTGGTGCGTCTCGAAATTCATAGGACAGGTCGCGGCCGCCGGAAAGGCGGTTTATCCGCTGCCCATGTACGTCAATGCTTCCGTGCGCGATCCGTTTCATCCGGGTTGGCCGCCGAAATACGAGTGCGGCGGTCCGAACGATAACGTCTTTCCGATCTGGAAAGCCGAGGCCCCGGCGGTCGATCTTCTGGCCCCCGATATTTATGCGCGCGACACGCCCAAGTATCTGAAGCTGCTCGATCTTTACCACCGCCCGGACAACCCCCTGTTCGTTCCCGAAACGATCGGATCGGGAACGTACGCGCGATTCTGTTTTGCCGCGCTGGGGCGTGGGGCCATCGGATTCTCGCCCTTTGGATTGGATTACACGCATGCGTACGATTCGCCGATGAACCCAGGCATGACGCCCGAACAAGCGATGACGCCGACGGCCCAGAATTACGAATTGATCGGCCCCATGTCACGCGAGATTGCCCAACTCAATTTTGATGGAAAACTTCAAACCGCGGTGGATGAGCGCGATTCCAACGGGCCATTGCCGGAGTCGGAATCAGCGCCGCCGGCGGAAGATCCCCGCGCCCAGACGCCCGATCATGTTCTGCATTTCGGGAATTGGGACGCCAGGGTTTGGTTTCGGCCGATGCGGCGTCTGAGCCCCGACGCCACCACCCGGCCCACGATCCCGCTTCCACCCAACGGGCGCGCCCTGGTCGCGCAGCTCGGCGAAAATCAGTTCCTTGTAACCGGCTTATTTTCTCGCGTCGGGTTTCTCCCCGCCGGGCCGGATTCGGAAAGGCCGTGGCAATATCTCACCGTGGAAGAAGGTCAATACGAGCACGGTGTATTCGTAACGTCCAGAATCCTCAACGGCGACCAGACCGATTGGGGCCTGCAATTCACGGCCAAACCGACCGTATTGCGCGTTACGCTTTATTTGCGTTAGGTTGTTCGCTTGGAACGCCCCTAGCCCCAATACCGTTCAATGGCGGTAATTGCCTCTTTCCGTTAGCCCCCGGCTCTGCCGGGGCTTGCGCGAGAATGGATCGGCCTTTTCGCTCAACATGGGTTGCAGTGCGTTCATCACGGAAACCCCCGGCAAAGCCGGGGGCTAACGGATAAACGCTGCTCCGGTCGTTGAACGGTATTGCCCCTGGCTCCCATTCACGCCTTGTGCAGAAATCCGACCGTGGACTGGAGAATGCGATGCCGCAGCGAACTGGCGTTCTGCTGGGATTGCTGCTGCAAATCTTCCAAATTCGCGCGGCAGAATGAGCAGTTCAGGCGGTTGACGTGGAAATCGACGTATCGTCGCCATGGCTCGTCGAGCGTGCCCAGAACGTAGCCGCCGACGGTGCTGCGCTTGGGGCAGCTTGGCCGCTGGTCTTCCCAGATTTCCGTCAACAACGAATCCATCGCCTCGGGGGCATCCCATGGAATGGCGGCCTTTCCCATGGATTGTTCCACGCGCTCGCGAAGCTGCTTGATCCAGCGATGCTTCAGCAACGCGACGTGATTGGCCTCGACTCCCATTTCGGCGGCGATGCGCTGATTGGGAAGCTGCGCGTAAAAGACCATCTCCAGAATCTGGAGGTCCGGCAGATCCGTGCGCTCCTTCATCCGGTGAACCAGTTCATCCAGCGCCGCGCCGAGGGCGGCGTGGGCGGCTTGGCGCTGCTCATCTCGCCGCGCGTACGAACTGGCCGTGGGGTCCGGCGCCGGGAGGTTCACGCCGCCGGTCTCTTCCCATTGCGGCAACTCGCAGACGCCCACGCGTTTGCCCCGATGCGCTTCCGCCAGGCGGCGGCGGAGAATCACGAACAGGAACGTTTCGATGCTGGCCTGCTCGCGATACTGGGCCAATCCTCGTAGAAACAGCAGGAACGTGTCCTGCACCAGGTCCTCGGCATCCAGGCTTTTGGGCGCTCGGCGGCGGGCGAAGGCGATGAGTCGGCCCTGATATCGCTCCACCAATTGCGACCACGCTTCGTCGCTCCCGCGGCGAATCTGGTCCATCATGTAACGCTCTGCCTCGGTCCATTGCGTCATGGCCCACCGAGCAAAATCACCAGTGCCACCGCCGTTATCGTCGCGGCAAGCAGGCGAAGCCGCAACGTGAAGTATCCTCTGGTAATCATGTTGAGCAGGAGATACGCGATCCATACCGACAAAGTGAGCGCCGCCGCGCCGAATTGCACGGCCGTCATCCAAACTCGGCGCGCCCCCAATTCGCCCCGGTAACGGTCAACGAGCGTGTCTAATTTTGCCGGCGACGCGTCCAGCAACACCGTCTCTGTCCAGACGGTCCCATAGGGCCGATCGAACCGTTCGGCCAGATCATCGCTGGCAAGCTCACCCGCCCGCACGTCCGCCAGCACCCGGCGAGCCAGCCATTGCTCATCGCCGTGCCGCGGACCAAGCCGGTTAGCTACGATGGCGTACACCGCCCGCGCCGCGTCGCTCCGCGCGGATTCTTCGGCTTCCGCTTGCGACAGGCACGGCCGCGCGCAGCGGCCCACGATCCATCGGCCCGGATGACTGGCGGAAAACCCCGCGAAGTCGGCGATCCACGGCTTGGTGGGACGCGCGGCGCCCGAGAGAGACCGCAGCGCCGCCGCCGCATCGGGCACCGGCTCACCGGCCGGCCCAAACACCGCGCTTCGATCCGCGAATCCCAGACGCAGGGCCACCGCGATTCCCAGCACCAGCATGATGATGAGCAATGTGCGTATGAACATCGTGTGCTCCACCGGTCAATGCCCGGCGTCCTTGTTGGCGGTGGGATCGGCCGCTTGCTGAATCACCGGCGCACGCCCATATCGCCGGGCCGGCCATCCCAGCAGGAATGCGCCGAGCAGGAATAGGAACGACGCTTTGAGCACCGCGGGGAATTGCACCTGCTGGAAGTAAGCGTCAATCGTTTCGCCGGGCGTCGCCGCCGGTGTCACGTACGCCAAATCCGGCAGCATCCGGCCCATGGCAACCGCCGCGCCAAGCAGCACGAGGACTCCCAGCACCGTGCGGATCACGTGTGCGCCTCCGCCACTGCGGCGGGCCATAAGGAGAAACACGAGCGACAGGACCGAAGTGACCAGGCAAACCGCCGTGGCTGATTCGGTCATCAGCCGCGGCCACTGCCGGGTGCCGAAGCCCATCTCCAAATCGTGCGGCAGGCGCGCATCGAGAACTCCGGATGAAAAGAGTCCCGGCAAGTCCATCGCCACGGACAGAGCCAGGAGAATCGACGCAATCAGAAGGATCGATCCCACCAGACCTCCGACGCCCCTTGCGAACGACGAGGCGAGTCCTCCCAGTGACGAGCCCTGGGACATCGTTTCGCCCGCCGTGGAAATCTTGGTATTGAACATAAAACGTCCCCGATTCGGTTTGAAAACTTGAACCGTGACTATGATCGCCGCTGCTAGAAGCAGGAACGACTCCGGTTTCCGGTTGTGGCTCACGGCAGCGAAGCACCACGCCCACAAAACGAGCGGCGCCAGCATGGCGATCGCCCCCCCGAAGCCCGTGAACCGGCGGTCCGGCACTTTGTCTTGCGGCACAGGCGTACGCGGCACCGGCGAAGCGCCCGACGGCATCGGCGCGGGAAATGGCGGCGGGGACGGCGACGCGACCGGAGCCGGAATCGGCGGACGTTCGGGACCGACGGCCCGCCGCCGCCACGCGCTGCTCAGGCTTACCGCCGCCGACGCGCCCACCACCGTGGCGATCGCCGTTATTGGCTGATTGACGTCCAGCATCCCCGTCAGAATGACCGCGCAGATTCCCGAAGTGAACAGGTGGCCCACCGACAGCCGCTCTTTCCGGTCGGGCGAAAGGCGCTGTTGCCACTCCATCAGCAGCATCGCGCCAAAGCAGGCCTCCAGGGTCGATGGAAAATGATTCTGCCCAATCCACCAGGGCAGGCTGAATATGGCCGCGCCGATCGCCGCCGGCGCGCCCAGTGCGAACCGTTGCACCCATTTGGATTCCGCGCCGAGACCCGATCCGATCGCTCGCCACGCGACGTTCACGCCAACCACCGCGCCCGCAATCGCGAACAGGGTGAAGAACGAGTCAAACGGACCATGACGGCTGTTGGCGCCGATGCCGGCGATAATCGCGGCCAGGCACATCGCCAGGAATGCCAGTGTGATCCGCGCCACGGGGGTGAGAGGATCTGTCCCCATCGGGCCCAGGGCCGGGGGATTGGCGGCCCATCTCTTGCCGGCAATTCGATCGCCGACATCCTTGATGCGATCCGACGCCTTCCTGAGGCCGTCGAACACGCGGTCAAACGGGTCACCCGTCGTGGCCCGGCGTCCGGGCGGACTGAACGGCCCAGGTCCGGCGCCTATGTTCTGTGCCGCCCGCCCGGCGATTTGCGTCAGGCTCGCCGGCGAAAATTGCGACACGCTGTTGCGAACGTGCTCGGACCCGAACACCGCCTCAACCATCTCTTGCACGCTTTGAAATCGCTCCGCCGGATTCTTCGCCATCGCCTTGCGGATCGCCGACTGGAACGGCTCCTCGATTCCGTCCAGGCATACCTGGCTGGTCAGATGCTTCATCAGCACCTCCGCCGGGCTGGAGCCGAAGAACGGGACCTGCCCGGTCAGCATCTCGTACAACAATGCGCCCAGGGCGTAGATGTCGATGGTGCGGTCGTACCGGCCTTCGCCGATCTCCGGCGCCATGTAGTGCAACGTTCCGACGGCCACCGTCTGCCCGCTGTGCCGGGTCATGCTCATCGCCTTGCTCAGACCGTAATCGCCGATCTTGACGTATCCGTTTTCGTAAAAAATGTTGCCGGGTTTCAGGTCGCGATGAACGATGCCGCAATCGTGAAGGTACGTCAGCCCCTTGCCGATTTCCCGCAGGAAAAATGCCGCCTTGGCGACGCCCAGCCCGGATGGAGCCGCATCCAATATCTCGCGCAGCGACGGCCCCGAGACGTATTCCATGATGACCCACGGGCGCCCATCCGTGCCGTACTTCACGTCGAAAATCGTCACGAGCTGCGGGCTCTTGAGGTTCATGCACTGGCTGATTCCGCGCAGTTCGATCTGCTCGTACGTCATCACCAGCTTCAGCGCCACTTCGCGCCCGCTATCGCTGACCGCGAAGTAGACTTCGCCAAATCCGCCTCGACCGGCGGCGCGTTGGATGGTGTACCCTTCCAGCGGCCGATCGCCGTGCTTGTATTGATAGCCCCTGGCTGCCACTTCTTCATCGACTGTCATGGCCTCTGCTCCCTGGAAATGACGAAACGAAGTGAGCCAATGGAAACATGTGCGCCCTGAGGCAGGTTCGCCGCATTGCCCGCGGGCCGACCGTCGATCGTTATTTCATCCGCGCTTCGGCACGCCAGTCCCTCCCCGCTGCGCATGAGCACCACCGGCGATGCCAACTCGTCCGCTCGAATGTGAGCGCCGCCGCCGGGGCCGATGACGATCTCACGATCCAACAGGATCACTTGCCGAATTCCCGCCCCAGGCAGGCGCGCTCCGGAGATGTCCAGCACCGCCGTGCCGCTGGCGGCGCTGGGACGCCGGAACGTCAGCCGGCATCGCGTTCCCAGCCCGATCCGGTCTCCGTTGTTAAGTAGTTTGCTCGTGCAGGGAACTTCGTTCACCGTCGCCGGCCGGTCCGAACTCAGAAAATAATCTTCGTCCGATCGCGAAAGGGTGATCGACGGCGCCGCCGCGTCGATCATCAGCGGCAAATCCAAAACGCGCGTCGAGCTGAGCGGCCCGATGGATACCTTCGCCTCCGGCAAGACCTGAAAGCTGCCCACGCCGTCGATGTGCAGAACCATGGATTCCATCCGCTGGATCTCCACCGGAGGCAATCGAGTTCTCGCCAGCCCCCGTTGTGCCGCAAGCGCCAGCAGCGAAAGCGGACTGGCTTGGATCGCCGTCTGAACCTGGCCCCACTGCCGGGTCTGTTCAGCCAGTTCGCCAATCCAGCCGGCTCGGGGCCACGTGACCTGCAATCGACGCAGGACTTCATCGGCTTGCTCACGCTGCCCGGCGGCGATGGCGTCCCAGGCCGCTCGGCATTGATCCAACGTCGCATGAATCTGCCGCGTTGCGGTCGTTTCGGCCGGCAGTCTATCGAGTCTGTCGACCAGCGCCGCCGCCGTATCCAGCCGGCCGGATTCCACGTGCGACGCGGCATCGGCTGCGACATGGTCGGCGATCCGGTCCGCCAGCAGCCTCAGCGCCGCATCCCCAGCGCCGTTCCTGCCCGCGTTGGCAATGTGATCGATCGCCGCTTCCCAATCCCCGGCGTCGAAGGCTTGGGTCGCTCTTTTCAGACAGGATTCCAGCCCCGCGCGGCGGGCGGCCAAGTCCTGCTTCAAACAATCCAATCGCGGATCGGCGACCGGCGATTCGGCCAGAACCTGCTGACCGACCGTAAGCTGGCCCCGCTCCGCGTGCCGCCGAGCCAGGGCCAGGGCTTGCCCCGCCTGCTGGTTGATCTGATCATGGCCGCGCCGGGCCGTGCGCACCGCTTCCTGCAATTGCACCCCGTCGGGCAGATTGCCGCCAAGCAGAACCGCCTTGTCGGCATCGGCAGCGGCGGCAGCCAGCCGTCCCTGCGCTAAATGCCGCCGGCCTCGATCGATCAGCGATTTGAGCAGTTTGCTGATCAATTGCTGCCCGCGGCGATGGGCTCGAACGTCGCCCTGGCGGGCCAGATCAAACGCCTCGTCCAGCCGGCCGTCGGCTAGCGCCCGCTCGCATTGTTTGAGTCGCAGGATCAGCACGGCTTCATTCCTCGGCCGGGGTTACCGATGCCACAGAACCGATGGACCCATCGCGCCGCGCGGAAAGAAAAGAGATGCGTCTTCCCTCACGCGGGCAGGCAAGCTCGGCGCGGAGAAACAACTCCAATTCCTGCACCATTTGCCGGCCGCGCCGCCGGTATTCTACCTCGCCGCGGTCGCCTTCGGTAGACGCTCCATCGCTGTAACCGTTCGGTATCATGGCACTGCTCCTGAAGTTCACTTGCCGTTGGCCGCTTCGTTCACGGCCAGCGTCGACGTGCCGGACAAACAACCGTCCACCTGCTTGAGCAAATCCTGCTCATTGACCGCGTCGGCCGGAACCGCGTGCGCGAATCTGGCTTCCTCGGCCAACATGCGCTCGGAAACAGCCAGTTGCCGCCGCACGTCGCCGATCACTTTCTGCGCCTGGGCGAGCTTGGTGCTGTCCACCTGCACGTCCGTTCCCACCGCGGTGGCCTGCACCAGCCGATATCGCGCCTCCAACGCATCGATTTCAGACTGCAACCCCGCCCGCTGATCGCTGGCGGTCTGCATCGCCTCATTGGCCGCGGCCAGTGCGCTTTGGCGGTTCTCCAGCAACTGCTGCTTTTGCTGCAGGGAGATCTCCGCCTCCTTGTAGTTGGCGAATTGCTGGCCCAACTCCTGCGCCAACTGCGGGCGGCTGTAGGAAAACTCGCCGATCGTGAACGCGGACTGACTCGTCGCCAGATCGTCTCGAAGCGCCTGCATGCGCGTTTTCTCGCCGGCCAGGGATTGGTTGGCCTGTGCGATGTCGCCGCGCAGCGAAGCGATGTCCACTTCCTCCTCGGCGATCAGGCGGATGTTCTTCTGCATTTCCGGCCCAGTATCGTCGAGCAGATCGCGCGCCCGGCGGATTTGGAATTCGACCGGGATGTTCTCCTTCACCGCCAGGGAAATGGAATGGAACGAACTGCCTACGTAGCTGACCAGGTCGGCGCCGAACAGCACCCCACCCAAAACGCCCGCCGCCGCCGCCGTCAGCACGCCTAACTTGATTGTTCTCCAGAGCATACGCATCTCCTTTCGTTAGCTATTGCCGGGGCGACAATCGCCCCGATAGCCCGGTAGATGCGCGGCGTGGGGATTTATTTCAGGGAATAGCAGGGGGGTGCGTGACTCAATCGGCGGCCTATTTCTTTCCCCCTCTCCCTGTACTCAGGGGGAGGGTTGGGGTGGGGGTTGAACGTCGATTGGCCTCGGAAACCCCCACCCTGACCCTCCCCCTGAGTACAGGGAGAGGGAACAGAAGACCGCCCGCCGATTGTGTCACGCACCCATAGCCGGGAGTTCGGGCGCGGCCGGTGACATGGAATTCAACCCCGCAAAATCCATCTCAGCACGGCCGCATAGTTGGCGCCCTTTCCCTGCATGAGGATCCCAACCCGGAAGATTCGCCCCGCCGCCCAGACGAATGCGACCGTCGCCGCCAGCGCCGACGCCGCCGCGACAATCGGTTGCCATGCCGGCACGCCCGGCGGAATCGTCATGCGCAGCATCATTACCATCGGCGCCGACATCGGGAAGAACGACAGAGTCATCCCCACCGCCCCCGACGGGTTCTGGAGCACCGGGCCCAGCACGAACATCGGCAGGGCGATGAACAACATCACCGGCATGATAAAACTCTGCACTTCCTTGATGTTCGAGCAAGCCGCGCCGGCCGCCGCGAACAGCGATCCGTACATGAACGTTCCCACGACGGTGAAAAAGAAAAACCAGCCGATCGACTGCCCGGAGACATACCCGGACATTCCAAATGAATACGCCAGATAGTACGCGCCGCCGAAGAAAATCGCCGCCAGCGTCAGCGACACCGCCACGCCGCCCAGCAGCTTTCCAATCATCAGCTCAAACGGCGTCACGCTGCCGAGCAACACCTCGGCGATGCGGAGTTGCTTCTCCTCCACGACGTTTCCGGCGATCGGACTGGTTCCCATCAACGTCACGATGAACATCAGCATGATCATCACGATCGGAACCGCGACGTTGACGATCTGGCCCGTTTGCGACTGATACTTGATTTTTCCGTTGCTGCTCTCGGCCAGCCCGCATTCCACCACCGGCGGGGGGGTGAGCAGGGGTTGAAGCTTTTGATATTCCACGCCGGCGTTGGCGATTCTTTTTTGGATGACGGCCGAGGGCAGGGCGCGCTGCAGAAGGGAGAAGAAATCCGAGTAGGTCGGCCGGTTGGTGGAATACCTGATCGTCGCCGCATCGCCGCCGGACTTTGAAGGACTCAGCACCGCCGGGCCAATTTCCACGAACGCCAGCAGTTGGCCCCCGCGGACGCGGTCCGACAAGCTCAGACGCACGCGGTCCAGCGCCGCCGGATCACGCCAATCCACCGGTTCAACCGTCTCCAATACGAATTTTCCGCGCACCTGCCGGCCGGAGCTATCGAAAATGTCGCGATCATTGTGCCGCCGAACCGCGTCGGCCACCGTGCCGTAAAAAGACTTCCCGGGCGAACAGTCCATCACCCCGACGTGGTAGGTCGACGTGTCCCCGATCTTTTGCCCGACCTTTTGCGCGATCAGTCCGCCTCCCATCATGACCGGCAGAAGCACCAGGGTGATGAGGAACGACTTGCTCCGCACGGCGGCGGAATATTCGCGGGTGGCGATGATCCGCGTCTTGCGGCCGTTCACGATTCACCCCCGGAGGGCGAAGCCCTGGCCGGCCCGCCGGCGATTTGAAGGAAAATATCCCTCAGGCTGGAGTGCGCCAGCTCGAAATGCTCGACTTTCCCCCGTTGCATCAACATTTCCAGAATCCGCTGCCGATCGGCGCCGGCCGACAGGCCAAGCTCCTGCATGTTTCCCAAGTCCGTCACCTTCGCAACGCCGGGCAGGTCACGAAGCTGCCGGTCCGATCCGTTCGGCCAGTCGAGCCGCACCCGCAGCACGTCGCCGCCATGTTCCTCCTGAATCTGTCGCAGCGTCCCGTCCAGCACCTTCCGGCCCTTGTGAATCATCAGGATCCAATCGCACATTGACTCAGCCACGGCCATGTCGTGCGTCGAGAAAAGCACCGTGGTCCCCGCTCGCACCAGTTCCAGCAGAATCTCCCGCACCACCTCCGCGTTGATCGGGTCCAGCCCGCTGAACGGTTCGTCCAGCAGCAGCAATTGCGGCCGCGCGATCACCGTCGCGATGAACTGCACCTTTTGGCTCATCCCCTTGGACAGGGCCTCCACTTTCCGATCGCCCCATTCCAAAAGCTGCATCCGCTCCAGCCAGCCGTTGATTTCCGCGCGCGTGGCCGAGTGGCCTTTCAGTTGTGAATGAAAGCGAAGCAGGTCGGCGACTTTCATCTGCCGATAAAGCCCCCGCTCCTCCGGCAGATAACCCACGCGATCGTTGGCGGCGGCATGGGTTTGCTCGCCAAGCACGACCAATCGCCCCCGGTCCGCGTGGATGATGTGCATGATCATCCTCAGCGTAGTCGTTTTCCCCGAGCCATTCGGGCCTATGAATCCATAAACGCTTCCCACCGGCACGCACAGCGACAATCCGTCGACGGCCGTTTGCTCGCCGAAAGTCTTGGTCACGTTCTCCAACTCGATCGCGTGCATAGCCCGTTTCCCGATTCGACGACCGACCCGTACTTATGTAAACAGCCGGCCGAGCGCTAAAGGTAACATAATTTGGAGACAACTATTACTGGGCAGGGTTTGTCGCGCAAGAGGGTAGTGTCTTAATCCTACAACGCTATGGTTGTCATTAACTCCCGATTTGGGAACAGCCTACATGCGAATTGTGGCCTCAAATCCGGGACGTAGCGTTGTAGGATTAAGTTGGGGTTCCTTTGCCTAGTCGCCGATGTCGGTGTGCTTGTTGTATTCCTTTAGGATTTCAATAGCCCTCCTCACAATTTCCGCAGAGAGAGTTTCTGTTCTGCCAGAAATGTTGCTTTCTTTCGAGATTAAAAGCGCGATTTGGGTAGCCGAAGTAATCGCTGCCGCCTGAATTTCGGGTCGGAAATCGCTCAATTTTGTGGACATGATTTTTCCTTTCTTTCGGGGGTCGGGGCATTTTACCACCCGCGCACGAAAAAGCCGCCCGGAGGCGGCTGATCTGATTATCCCGCTAGCTTACTTGGCTTATGGGAATTGTACCCTCAAGAAGTTCACAATAATCAACGCAATTCCAAGGCAAATACCTAGTAATACCAGCCAACGGAACCATTTCGGCTCTTCTTTCACAGTTGCCATTATACACCTCGCGTTCAAATCGCCGCCAGCAATTCATCCAATTCCCAAACGTGGTCCGTGACGCCAGCGGCCATCGCCGGAGTGATCCGCGTGCTGCCGTGGACGCGGCAGAAGTTGTAGTGGGCGATGTGCACGAATGGAACCGACGAATGGAACCGGGACGTGAGCGCTTGACCAACGAATGGAACCGGGACGTGAGCGCTTGACCAGACCGGACGATGAGGAGAATGGCTTTAGCGCGAAGATTCCCCCGCCATCAACCGCCGAAAAAAATATTTCCAAAAAATCCGCCGAATTCCAAAAACACGTCCAATTCTTTCACCTCCCGGCTATAGAGATAGAGGGACCTTCATTTTTTGTTGTCGATCCGCCATCCGCCATCGCGGCCCGAATGCATCCATCGGGACCAGCGACAAAATGGCTGACCGCTGCGCTTTCAAGTAACACCCCGCGGTAACGGTAACGAAACCCCGCGCCACGCTATCGAAATCGGGGGTTTTGTAACCACCGCACCAAGGCCGATTCTTCAACCGTAGTTTTAGGATGGCCATTAAAGCGGGAAAACCCAGACGGACCACGGATCACGCGGATTGACACGGATGGGAAGCATGAACTTATCTCCTCTCCTATCCGCGTTATCCGTGAAATCCGCGGTTCGATTTCCTTTCAAACGGCCACAAAATGACCGACCGATGCTTTTTCAAGTGGGTCCCTCGTGTGACGGTGACAAAACCCCCCGCGGCGCTGTCGAAAACAGTGGTTTTGTCACCACCGCACCAAGGCCGATCCTGCAACCGTAGTTTTAGGATGGCCATTAACCCGGATCATTTACCACGGATGACACGGATACCACGGATACTCAATGCTGGAAATTACTTATGATCGATTCCATGTTTTTCTGCGGCGCGCACACTGCGCGCATCGCGGTTTCGGAACGGTTCTGATTCATCCGTGTTATCCGTGAAATCCGTGGTTCCTCCGAATTATCCAGGTTAAAGCGGGGAAACCCAGACGGACCACGGATCACGCGGATTGACACGCATGGGAAGCATGAACTTATCCCCTCTCCTATCCGTGTCATCCGTGAAATCCGTGGTTGGACTCCCTTTTTCTCCTCAGCGTTTTCCGCGATCTCAAGCGAAGCGGGCGGTGAATCCGTGCTTTTCCATCATCCGATTCGGGCCCGTTTCCCATTTTCCGACGCCTAGCCGCGCGGCGTTCGGCTCGCCCGCCGAATTTTTGTCTGTTTTGGGGCGCCGACATCGACACTGTGGCCCCTCGCGATATCGAAAACCGCGTCATTGTCAGCGCCCCGGAGAATTGTTTTGTAGTTTTGTGTTGTCCACAAATTCGACGTGCAAATTCCCGAAATGCGACATCCCGCCGAGGGAGGCCCAAGTAGACCTCACTGCGAAGACGCCCAGCGCGGCATGGCCGCAACGAGAAAACCTTACCGCGAAGGCGCGAAGGACGCGAAGTTGCGCGAAGAAAAAACAAGATTTGATTTAACTTCGCGCATCTTCGCGTCCTTCGCGCCTTCGCGGTAAAACTCTTTTGGGTGCGGGCATCGCTCGCGCTGTGCTCCTTCGCGGTAACGCATTTGAGAATAACCGGTGGAGCGGCGGAATGCGGCACGGTCCCGCCGGTTGGAAATTCCAAACCTTGACGGCATAATCTCTATGCCGTCGCCCGCGGCATCGGAGAACGCCGAAATGCCAACCAGCAATCCGTTGGAAATTCAGCTCGAACATGACAGATGGGCCACGCGGCAGATTTTATTGGCGTGCGAAAAGCTCACCACCGATCAATTCGCCCGGAAATTCGAGATCGGATCCGGCTCGCTACAAACGACGATCACCCACGTGCTGGCCGCGATGAATACCTGGACCGACACGCTGGCCGAGCGGCCCCCTCGTCCGCGGATCGATCAGGGCGGCGTTGGACGTTCACCCGCCCAATTGCTTCAAATGCTCGATGAATCAACCGCTGAATTCATCGCGATCGCGAAAAGCCGTCCCCTTGACCAAATCGTCAAACGCACGCGTGCCGGAAAGGAATACTGCTTCACCCGCGGCTCCGTCATCACGCACGTCACGACGCACGGCATGCACCACCGAGCCCAATGCCTCAATATGCTCCGGCATCTTGGCGTCAGCCCGCTGCCCCCTTCCAGCGTCACTGAATGGGCGCGCATGGTGGATTTCCCGCAGTAGTCCTCTGCTGTTCTATTGTTCTACTATCTCGCGCAGCGTCTCAACTCGTCAGGGCCGTTTCCAGCGCGAACGCGGTCAGGCGATGCCTGGCGATCTCCTGCCCATCGACGTGCACCACCGGAATGAACGAGCCGAATTGCTCCTGAAGCGCGGGGTCTTCCAGGACGTTCTTTTTCTCGAAGCGAAATCGCCTGCGGGTGGCCACTTGCTGGATGACCGCCTCCGCTTCGCGGCACAGATCGCAATCCGGCTTGGAATAAATCGTCACCACTCGCATCGTCGCGCCTCTGGCTATAAATAGCCGCCAAAGCTCGTCCACACGCGAAAAATCTACCCGTCTTCGCCGGGCCAACGCAAGCCCTCTTCTTCCCCTCCCCTAGTACTCCGGGGGAGGGTCAGGGTGGGGGTTTCGTGGGCCAATCGATGTTCGACGGTGGAGGGCAAGCCCTCCACCCCCACCCCAACCCTCCCCCTGAGTACAAGGGGAGGGGGGAATTCTTTGCAGCAAGTGTCACGCAGCCGCCAGGCCAGGCCAAGCTTGGCAGATTGGAGCTTGACACCGCTACGGGCCGATCTAAGATGAGTATAGATCGCGGGGTAGAGCAGCCTGGTAGCTCGTCGGGCTCATAACCCGGAGGTCGGAGGTTCGAATCCTCCCCCCGCTACTGATGATACAGAAGGGACTTGCGACATCGCGAGTCCCTTTTTGTTTGGCCATTTTTCGCCCCCGTGTACACAAAACTGTACACAACCTTGACGGGAAACATGGTCAGGTAAAGTGATTCGCCAGGAAATAGCTTTTGCCGCCGACGGGAGAGGACATCATGGCGAGCCTCATTCAGCGTCCCAATTCTCCGATTTATTATATCCAATACATGGCGGGCACCCGCGCCCGCCGGGTTTCCACGGGCACCGGCCTACTCCAGGTGGCCAAGGAAAAACTCCGGCAGTTCGAGTCCGCCAAAGCGAGGGGACTGCAACTCCCCTTGGCTTCGAAGACCTCCACGGCCGAGTTGCTCGGCGCCTACGTCAGCCACATCCGTTCGGCCAAAACGGCCAAGTCCGCTCAGACGGACATCTATTACTTGCGCGACCTGTTCGGACCCGTCTGTGACGAGTTGAAGGTCACGAGCCGCAAGGTGACGGCAAAGAAGCGCCCCCAAAAGGACGGCGAGGATCGCCGCCGCAAGACACCCATTCTGGATGCCCCTTATCTGGAACAGTTGACCACACCCCAAATCTCCACCTTTATCAGCACCCAGGTACAGAGCCGTGGGCTGGCGCCCAAGACGGCCAACCGTTACCGCGAAATCCTCTCGGCCTTCTTCAATTGGGCCATGACCCAGCGCGGCGTGCGGATGCCCAATGACAAGAACCCGGCTGCGGCCGTCCTCCGCTACAAGGAGCAGGCACCGGAGATTCATTTTCTGACGCTCAAGCAGATTGATGAGCAGTTGGATGTGTTGGCTGAAAACGTGCAGATGCAGGCGATGGTCGCGGTACTGATCTACGCCGGGCTTCGCCGAGAGGAAATCCTTTGGCTCACACACGACAACCTCAACTTGTCGGTCCGGCCTTTCGGCGTAATCCGTGTATGGGCCAAGACCGTTGAGGGCGAGTCGTGGGAACCTAAAACGAAAAGGAACCGAGCCGTGCCTGTCAGTTCTCGGCTCCGTCTCTACCTGGATAAGTGGCAACTCAAATTGGATCGCGACAAAAGCCCATGGCTCTTTCCCAGTCCTCAGGGCAAGCGGTGGGACCCGGACAATTTCTCCGCTGACCTTCGCGCCGCTAATGAGAAAATTAATTTGACGTGGGGCTGTCTGGACTTCCGTCACACGTTCGGCAGTCAGTTAGCGATGAAGGGCGAGAGCTTGTACAAGATCAGCCAATTGATGGGCAATTCTCCCGAGATTTGTCGTCGCCATTATGCGGCACTGCTGCCTGAATCCTTGGTGGATTCAGTGGAGTTCACAGTTCCGTGTTCTTCGGCCGATGCTCACGCTGTTACTGCTTGAAGATCGCCCAGGTATACAACAAAACCGCTCCGGGAAATTCGCGCGGCCGGAGCGGTTTTGTTTTCCGCTGATACTGGTTATCCATCCGGACGTTAAGCTTCAGCAGGTACCTGCCGCTGTGCCTCGAATGCTTCGACTTCTTTTCTGCTATAGCGCACGATTCCATTGCGACCTTCGCCGAGGCAAAAGCGGGTCAGCCCTGCTCGCCGGGCGATGCGGTCTACGCTCGAGCGCGAGCAGCGCCATCGTTCCTGCAATTCCTTGGGGGCGAGATATGGGGGATCCGCTATGTCCATCGCCGTTCCAAAACTTCCACTGGTCCTCATCGCCAGCTCACTTTCTCTGTGGACAACTACCGATCTTATTGGTTAGGTATATTTTAGGTCAACGGTATTTGCAAAGTCAATGGTATAATCTGCATGGATCGTGAGGGGGGGCATCATGTTGCCGAGCGATGCGCGCACCGCTGCCTCGTCGTTCATATCCGACGAACGACGACAGCCCCAGCACACGAAGAAAGAGTGCGGTGGTATGTAAGGCTCTTCCTCTCGGATATCGAGAAGAAGCGCGACGACATCGACCTATTATGCGAAGGGCTGGGTCAGGACCGCAATGGTTGCTGCCACCGCCCGATCACTTTGCCGATCCGCACGATTGTTTCCGGATCCAACCGATGGCGTGTTCCATCAATCGTGACAACAACGGCCGTGAGTCCAAGCAACATCACTTGGCCATACCAGCCCTTGGCCTCCGAGCCGTTCCAGGAGTACAGCGCCGCCTCTCCTTCTCGAAATTCCCAGGCAGGAATGTCGCGGAATACCACGCATTGTTCTACTCCCTCGATTTCCATTGCGTATATGTCATAGCCCTTTCCGAATCGTGCGGGAAGTCGTCGGCCCCATGCTTCCTGCCAGTCCTCATCCGGCTCCGCAACTCCGTTAGATCTGATGCGCCCGACCAGAGGCGTGCCGCGATCTTCCGGCGTGACCTCTTTCGGCATCCAATATGCCGGATCATCCTCCCAGGGCAGCGGCCGGCCCCGCACATCCACGTCCACAACATGGTCGTCAGGTATCCACTCCCTCTCGCCTCTATCGAGTTGTTCCAATTTGCGCAGCGACACGCGCAGCACCATCGCCAGCCACCGTTGTTCCGAACGGCTCAACGGGACCAGCGATCCGATGATGTTCACGTCCCGGAGCGCTGTTTCGGATACGCCCGAGGATTCCGCCAGGTCCTTCCAGTTTTCAATCCCCATCACTTCCATGCGATGGTCGAGCCATTCAATAAGCCTCGACATCGTCTTTCCTTGTATGGGACTATCATGTTTTGTAGACCGTCACCGCTGTGCAGTGGGCGATGCGCGTTATCTCCCGCCGATGAACGATTCGGTCAGGGAACCGCTCACGATCAGGATTGATCTTTCGCAGTATCAGAACGTCACGGTCCTCATCGCTTTCAAACACTCTGCTGAAATAACATTCGTCGTTGACGAACCAGAGGATGTAGTCCTGGCCGTAGACGAACCCTTGGCCCTCGACCGATTTGAAAACAGCCATCGCCCTATTCGGGTACTCAGGCATCATCGAATCGCCGTCGACGCGCACACAGAAGGCACCAAGATTCGGCGGAACTCTTACTGTGCCGGTTGCGATCCCAAGTCGCTCGCTGCGCACGCCGGCGCTGATACTCTGGAAGCTCTGGATTGCCACAAGCGGTTGCGCATCACCGGCGACACCGCTCGCCGAGTCCACATTATCACCCGGCTCGCCGACGCCGATCTTCCGTTTCAGTTTCGCTGGCGTGGTTTTCAGCGCTGCGGCCATGCGGCGAAAGTTGTCCGTAAACATCGCGTGAGTGCCGGGGCGCATCAGTCGGAACGTGCCGGACCGCTTCAAACCAATCGCTTGCGCGAACGTCTCCTTGGACATCACGCTCTCGCGCCAAACCTCCGCTAAGCGCTCGCCGGAAATCTTCACAGTGCGCGTCGCATCTTGCATGGCAATCGCAGCCATCCTTTCAGGAGTCCGTTGTCAATCATTCATCAAATTGGCGTCCGTCCAAATTGAATTCAAAATGGACGGAATAATCTTGACACCATTCCTGTAGTTAGGGTAATGTTTGGTCTGGTAAAAAGCAAGTGCAAAAAGGAGACGGCGCGTGGATTCAAACCATTTTACTCGATTTGTTGCCGAGCGCATCGCTGGCTCAATGGCTGATTGCCTATGTTTCGGCGATCCATTCCGCCGACTAATGGATCGTAACGGCCGCGCCATATGCGAGTTCCGCGCTGGTCAGTTATTCGCCGTTGTCTGGTGGCGGCGATATTCGGAGGACCGTCAACATCGTACTTTGGCAGTCGTCGAAGCAATATCCACCGGAAAGCTCTGTCATATTCTGCCAGGTATCCATCCCGGCGTGGCGGTGCATGTCCTTGTCCGTCAGCATGGGCCAGCCGGACAAGATGAGACGGTGGATCAATTGCTCGATCTGATCGAGGACTTGAAACACCGGGGGCGGAACCCCGCGGAATTGCCCGCCGCGTTCTGGACGGAAGCCGCACGAGAATTACTCATCTGCCAAGTGCCGTTGGAATCATTTGACCTGGAGAGCATGGTATGTCGCGCCTGACGTTATGTGGCGGGCGTGCTACATTCGGCGGCGTGCGCCGCCGTCGTCGCGTCTTATTCCGCCTTGCGGCCATCCTGCTGCTGATCGCCATTCTCCCTGAACTGGGCGCTCATCGAATTCTGGTCGTAAACACCTCTCCAAGCGTGGCACCTGGCTTATATCTTCGCTGTTCGCAAGAGCCAGCGGTGGGAAAGCTGGTCGACTTCTGCATTCCACTGGCGGCAAGGCCGTATGTGCGCGCTCGCACGGGATATGGCGGTGACGATTGGTACATTCTCAAACCGATTGCGGCCGGACCGGGAGACCTCGTTGACACAACCGGCACATGGCTGACGATCAATGGGCATCCAGTTGCGCCGATGCCGCCCGCCGAAGATAGCGCCGGCCGTCCCCTGCCTGTCTGGCGCAAATGCCGCGTACTCGGCCCGGACGAATTTTTTGTTTTCTCGAATCGAATTCCCAACAGCTTCGATAGCCGCTGTTATGGACCCATACACCGACAACAAATGGATGCAGTCAGAAAACCGTGCATGACATGGTGATTAATGTTCCTCCCGCGACAGCAACGCTTAAATCTTCTTTGGCCACCTCACCGCGCTATTCTGGCTGGGTATTAGAGCGTACTTCGGCATTGGCTTGTCGAGAATCACCGCAAGCACGTGATGCGAGACGAGCCGATAACCAACATATCCGAGCGCCGCGAATCACTCGGCTCAGCGCATTGGGACATGCGTTGGAAAAATCGATCAAGGCAAGAACGGTCGGCGTGCCGTTTCCGGTTGTCGCCACCACTTGCTATATCCTGCCAGAGATTTCCGTATACTAGACTTCCATTAAAGGATCTCGTAGCCCGCAGAGTGTTGTGATGCAGGGAGTGGTCAGCAGACCATATTGGCTGAAGCGGATTCGGGGGCGATTTTGGCGTCACCCGGTGCTGCTGAGCGTTCCTGTTGGAATCGTGGCTGGATTGGGCGCCCTGGTGTTCGGCTTTGGTTTGGATCAGACCAGCAAACTTTTGCTGGTGCAAGGGGCAGGGTACGTGATGCCCCAGCCCGGTGCCGAAGGTGGAACAGTCGTGGCCCATGCTATCCAGCGGCGGTGGTTGCTGCTGCTTTTGCCGGCGATGGGAGGCCTGCTGTCCGGCATATTGGTGTACTCGATTGCCCCGGAAGCCGAAGGACATGGTACGGATTCCGTCATCGACGCCTTCCACAACCGTCACGGTTTAATCCGTCGCCGAGTGCCCATTGTCAAGACGATTGCAAGCATCTTGACGATCGGGAGCGGCGGATCGGCCGGTCGCGAGGGGCCGATCGGACAGATCGGTGCCGGATTTGCGTCTGCTCTGACGTCATGGCTCAAAACCGGCGAGCGCGAGCGACGCCTGCTGATGCTGGCTGGTGCGGGCGCGGGCATCGGCGCGATTTTCCGTGCTCCCCTCGGTGGCGCTCTGTTCATCTCTGAGGTGTTGTATCGCGACATGGAGCTCGAGCCCGGGGCGCTGATGCTGGCATTTGTGGCCTCAATCGTGGCCTATTCGCTGTATTGTGGCGTCAATGGAGTCTGGGGGCCCATCTTTGAGGTTCCCGATCTGCGATACTCGCATCCGCTGGAGCTTCCGTTCTACGTGCTATTGGGCGCCATCTGCGCCGGCGTGGGAACGGTCTACGTCCGGGTTTTCTATGGAATCCGCGACCGAATCTTCCGCCCCCTGCGTTTGCCCAATCACTTCAAGCCCGCTTTGGGCGGGCTCGGGGTCGGCGTAATCGCCCTGTTCCTGCCGCAAGTCCTGGGCATGGGCTATGGTTGGACCCAACTGGCTATCGATGGGCAACTGCCGTTGAAGCTTGCCCTAGCACTGGTGGTCATGAAGATGGTTGCCACAGGGCTGACCATCGGCTCCGGCGGCAGCGGCGGCGTGTTCGCGCCATCCATGGTCATTGGCGGCTGCCTGGGGGCAACCCTGGGCGCGCTCCTCCATCGCTGGATGCCGGGGATCGTCACCCAGCCTGCGGCATTTGTACTGGTGGGGATGGCTGCTTTCTTCGCCGGTGTGGCTAAAGTGCCGATCGCTTCTCTGGTCATGGTCTCGGAGATGACCACCGGCTATGGTCTGCTGGTTCCGCTGATGCTTGCCACGGCGGTAGCTTATTTGCTGACGCCGCGCTCGGTTTCGATTTACCAGAAACAGGTGATGACCCGCGCCGATTCGCCGGCGCATGAGGGCGAGTTCGCCAGCGATGTGCTGGAGGGCATCCATGTCCGAGACGCGTTGCGACCCCGCAAAGCGCCGGTCGTTTTCCGACGCGACACCCCATTGGGGAAGATACTTGAAACCATGGCGGAAGTCAGTCAGCAGACTTTTCCAATACTACTTGAGGACGGCTCGCTGTGCGGCGTGATCAACGCTCACGACATTCGCGTATTCTTGATAGAGCAGACCATGCCGTCCGGGTTAGTGGTGGCCCAAGACCTACAGACGGACGGCTTCCCTACGGTGACAATGGACGAAGATCTGGCCTCGGCTCTGCATAAATTTCACACGACTGAATTGGAGGAGGTTCCGGTCGTAGAAAATGAATTCCCTACAAAGGCGGTTGCCGTCCTCAGTCGCCGTGAACTCGTCGCCGCCTATCACGATCGCATGTACCGCCAGAAGGAACCAGGATAAGGTTTGTGGATTGTGCCACGGCACCAACGGCCTACAATGAGGCCGGTGTGAGCGGAGCCGGCATGCGGAAAATTCTCGCTTTGATCGACTTTTCGGATGTCACCAGCGCGGTTCTGACCACTACCACCGACGTAGCGCGCGCCTTCAATGCGAAGCTGGTGCTTCTGCACGTGGCGACGCCGGAGGCCGACCGTGAGGCCGATCGAGAACGGCAAGATGTGTCGCGGCAAGCAATGGCCGCAAAGGTGCATCGCAACCATCGAGCGCTACATATCATGGAGCTCCAATGCCGGAAGTTGGGCGTGGCGGCAACGGCGCTGCTGGTTCGCGGCACGTCCATGCGAGGCAACCCAATTCCCAAGATCATGCGCGAGGTCAGGAAAATCAAGCCCGACTTGATTGTTGTAGGTTCACACGGTCACAAGGCTCTATACGAACTGCTGGTGGGCAGTGTTACTACTGCCGTGATTCGGAAGGCGCCATGCCCAGTGTTGCTCGTTCCGAGCCGCGAGAGACGCCAGAAAACATAGCGAGCGAAACCATTCAGCAGATTTCGTATTTGCGACGACGCCGGCCCAGGACGTGCAATGCAGCCAATGCCAGTACGCTCGCGGAGGTCGGCTTCGGCCACGGAAACAAACTCGAATCCGCTTCCGTTGGCGTTGGGAGTCAACCAGGCCGGCTGTCAAAATCATGCGCTTACCACGCAGTAGAATTGTGTCCGTTCGTATATCTCATCAGCGGGGGGGGCGGAACTGCCCGTGGTTTTCGCTAGGAGCCAGCCTAAGCAATTTTATAGTTTTTCGGCTGCCAATCGATGGCCGGGGCGGAATACAATTCGTCAGTTGATGGCTGGCGGGATGCAGGCGAGGAAGCCGCAGCATCGGGAGACAAGCCGGCCTTTATTAAGCGAGGTGTGACATGGCGCTGCAATTGAACGAGGAGAACGAGGGAAGAATTCTACTGGTCCAAGCCAGTGGTAAGTTGACCACGGCGGATTACGAGCAATTCGTGCCGGAAGTGGACCGATTGATCGCGCGGCATGGCCAATTGAGCATCCTTTTCAACATGCACGACTTCCACGGCTGGAAGTCCGGCGCGATGTGGGCGGACACCAAATTTGCCTACAAGCACTTCAGTGACATCGCGCGACTGGCGGTCGTCGGCGAGAAAGCCTGGCACCATGGAATGGCGATCTTCTGTAAGCCGTTCACGAAGGCACACGTCCGTTATTTCGATCAAAGCGACGTTGACAAAGCCCGGGCGTGGCTGCGGGAAGAGCACCTTATCGAAAGCGGCGGCCCAAAGAGGGAAGGGTAGTCGGCGAACAGGCGGAGTTAGTGGCCGGTGGTTACGGTGGACTGTGGTTGGTGCAGCGGACACGCGATCAACTGAAGGGAACACGGACACGCCTGCCGCGTCCCGGACGCAGAGCCGGGAAACAAGCGCGTCGTCTGGGCTTGTCCGTGTGCGTGAAGCGGTCCAGCGACCGCATCTACGCCAAGCACCCGAAGTAAGAGCCGTATGCGGTAATGCCGCACGTACGGATCTGTGCGGGGGGCCGCTCGTAAGAGCGGTCCCTACCGCGACCGAAGCATCAACCACGCAAACGGTTGTTGAGCGATATCGTGGAAGCTATTCGCGCAATGACAACCTCTTCGTCGGTTGGGATGATCCGAGCCGTGACGTGGCTTTCGTTCGAGGAAATGACATCACATCCGTGATTGTTTCTTGATTGATCGAGTTTCAATCCTAGAAAATCTAAACCATCACAAATACCAGCGCGTATGTCTGGAGAACGTTCTCCGATGCCGCCGGCGAAGACGATCGTTTCCAAGCCACCGAGAGTCGAAGTCAGAGCGCACAAATGTTTTTTTGCCTGGTAGCAAAATAGTTGCACGGCCTCAGCCGCGCGCGGATCGTTGCCGCGTGCCCGAAGAAGATCGCGCATGTCGGAGCTGGTTTCGGAGACGCCGATGAGTCCGCACTGTTGGGAGATGAACTTGTCCATGTCTTCGATCGAAAGCTTTTGGTCTTTCATTAGGTAGACCAAAAGTCCTGGGTCAAGATCACCGGGTCGGGTGCCCATCATCAGGCCGGATGTTGGCGTGAATGCCATGGTCGTATCGATTGGCTTGCCGTTATGCACTGCGGCCATGCTGGCGCCTGATCCGAGATGGGCCAGAATCACCCGGCCTTTCGCAACTTCCTCGCCAGCCACTACGGCCAGTTGGCTCATTAGGTAGGTGTAGGACAACCCGTGAAAGCCAAACCGGCGGATGCCTACGTCCAGATAGTGGCGCGGGATCGGAAGAAGTTGGGCGATATGTGGAAGATCTTTGTGAAACGCAGTATCAAAACACGCAATCTGGGGTATTTTCGGAAATGCCATACGAAAGGCGTCGATCAACGCGATTTCGCGCGGCAGATGATCGAGATCCAGAGGCTGCATGCGGCGAAGTTCGGCGGTGACTTCCGCGGTGATGACTTGATTGTCGACCAGACGTGCGCCGCCTTTAACGATGCGATGCCCGATCGCAATGATCATGGACGTTCCGATTCGCTGGCGCAGATAAGCGAGAACGCCTTGAATGCCGTCATGAAAATTTGAGGCGGTGATTGGGTGCGTGTCGAGTTCGGATGAATTGTCGCGTGTTGCTGTCAGCAACGTGCCGGGCGTTCCGATGCGTTCAAGTTGCCCGCCGAACAGTCGCCGTAGCGGTGATGCGGAAGAAAACAGGGCAAATTTGATGCTCGACGATCCGCCATTAATTGTGAGGATCAATCGGGCTTGTCCGGATGCGTGTCCCGAGGCTGTTTTTGGTGGCAGTTTGGCAGTCTGCATAATCTCAATTCTTCAGACGTTCTTGTCGAGGGTGCCGACGTCGTCCCAGAGGCGCACGACCGGCTGGCTTCGATTGTGTTCGTAGCCCAGAATGCCAACGCTGGCGGTTTCGGTATAGAAATACCTGGCACCCAGCGGCGGAAGGCCAAGCCAGCGGGCGACGATCATGCGGATGATTTGAGCGCTGGAGAAGGCGGCAACATCGCCATCGATGGGCCGCACGCTTTCAATGAACCGATCCGCACGAGCGGCAACTTGCTCAGGCGACTCACCGCCGGGAGCGCCGTCACGATAGAGATACCATTCGGGCCGCTCTCGATGCACATCAATCGTCATCCGGCCTTCGTAACTACCGTAGTTCCACTCCGTAAGGTCAGGAGTGACCTCGGCACGGTCAGCGAAGCCGACGAGCTGGCAGGTCCGCCGCACACGAATAAGCGGGCTTACAAATATCCGAGAAAACCGTTCACCCGAGAGTCGCGTGCCAAGCAGGCGAGCGTGCGCCTCTCCGCTGGTGTTCAGAGGAATATCTGTGCAGCCGGTATGTTCGCCGGAGTCGGACCAATCGGTATTGCCGTGACGGATCAGAAAAAGGCGTGGGGGATGTGGTGTTTCTTTTGCGGCCATTGGCCTCAGTCTTTCTCACGTTTATCTTGGTGATTCAGCGACCAAAAGCTTGCGGATCGCCTTCAATTCGTCATGGCGTTTGGGCGTCGTCTTGGGGTATGCCATTTTCAGTTCCCTGAGCGCGTCAATGACGATCCGGGAAACGATCAACCGGGCATTTTCCTTGTCATCTGCGGGAACGACGTACCAGGGCGCGTAGCGGGTGCTTGTGGCGCTCAGGCACTCCTCATAAGCCACCATGTATTGCTTCCAGTATTTCCGCTCGTGAATGTCGGCAAGGCTGAATTTCCAGTTCTTGTCCGGCTCATCAATTCGCTCCAGGAATCGCTTTCGCTGCTCTTCTTGCGAAAGGTGCAGGAAGATTTTGATCGTGCGGGTGCTGTTATGAAACAAGTGGCGCTCCAGGTCCACGATGGAGCGATACCGATCATTCCAGAGTGTCTTGTCGTCACGCAACTCTTCTGAAAGCCGCTGGCTGGCGAGAATCTCCGGATGCACCCGAACGACGAGCACTTCCTCGTAATAGGAACGATTGAAGATGCCGATTCGGCCACGCTCGGGAAGCCGGCACGTCGTGCGCCACAGAAAATCGTGCTCTAACTCTTCGGCGCTGGGCTGTTTGAAACTGAAGACTTCACAACCCTGCGGATTGACTCCGGACATGACGTGGCGGACTGCGCCATCCTTGCCGGCGGCGTCCATGCCCTGAAAAATCAGCAGCAACGCATAGCGATCGGACGCATAATGAAGATGTTGCAGTGAGTACAATTCCTCGACGTGTTTTGCCAGAAGTTTTTGATAATGTCTTTTCGACTTGCAGAAGGGCTTCACGATCGTCGGCAACTCCCGGAGTTTGACCTTTTCTCCGTGCCGCACACGGAAATCCTTTGAATTGATTTTCATCGTTATCCCTTCGGCCAATGCCTCGCCGTGTAATTCGCGTCTACTCATTCATGGGGTTCGACTTTTGGTGTCCCGCGCTCTGCCTTCTCTAACTCCTGAACTGCTCGCACATCCTTGCGCCCTAACTCCTCGTAGAGTTCATGGACTCGCTTGATGAGTTGAGGCGTCAAATCAGACGGCGCCTTGGTTTTCGCTTCAGACTTAGGCTCGACCTTGGCTTGGGGCTCAGGCTCGGTTTTGGTTTCATCTTTTCCGATCTCCTGCTTCGCCTGCTCCCAGTCCTGAACTGCGTGATCGCTCTGGCGCCCTCCCTTCTCGTAGAGTTCATAAGCGCGCTTGGAGATCTGCGGCGTCAAATCGGAGGACATTTTGGCTTTGACGGCAGGCTTAGCCTCAGCGTCGACTTCGGGTTTGACTGCGGAATCAGGCTTTGAGTCCGCTTGGGCTTGGGGTGTCGGTTCGGCCTTGGCTTCGGGTTTCGGCGGCGCCTTGGCATCGGGCGTACCGTCAGCTTTGATTGGGGCTTTCGGCTGGGTTGTAGCTTGAGGCTTACCCTCTTTTTTGGCATCAGACTTGGCTGCGGGTTCCGGCTCAGTCTTGGCATGAATCTGCGCCTCGGCTCGCGCTTCC
>Ga0181530_10000363_pt1 | contig 57924 bp, 47 predicted proteins | sample PEATcosm2014_Bin_42_FD_119769 | JGI IMG/M metagenome (GOLD analysis project Ga0181530, IMG submission 119769) | Peatland microbial communities from MTU Mesocosm Facility, Houghton, MI, USA - PEATcosm2014_Bin10_60_metaG | ecosystem: Environmental > Terrestrial > Soil > Wetlands > Peat | place...
CAAGTAGAACTGCGCGATGTTCCATTCCGTTTGCCAGCCCAAGGCCTATATCAGATGAACACGAACCTGGATTGCAGCAAGGGCGAGAAGAACCTGATCATGGACGTGGGCGCCGGCGGTCAGGCAGTTCTTCACTGGGAATAGAGACTGCGACTGGGGCAAGTCGAACCACCCAACCCACCAAAATTCCGACCAGCGCTCCCGCAACGACATCGCTGGCGTAATGATATCCGTCGTACACCGCGGCAACGCACATCAGCAGAATCGGAAGCAGCAGCCACGGCGCAACCCGCGGCAGGAACTTTTGTGCAAACATCAGCACCACGAACGCCAGCATGATGTGTGCGCTGGGAAAAGCGTTCCCATGCACGCCACCGTAATTCTGGATCAAGTGCACCATGAACTGGAACGGCCCGCCGTGCGCACCGGCGACCTGCACCACTCCCAGATGATTGGCCGGACTCTGCGCCGGGAACAGCAAGTAGGTTGCGTAGCACAGAACGTAGCCGATGCTCAGCGCATCGGTGAGCCGGCGGAACGCCTCAAACAAGCCTGGCCGCTTGCGCCACGCCCAAAACAGTCCTCCCACAACGGGGTACAGTGGATAGAACGCGAAGTATCCGAACTCCATGAGCTCTACCAGCCACGACGCGGCGCGCTCATGCATCCACACTATCGGCGGAACCGCGAACACCAGGGACTCGAACGCGATGAGGTAAGCATTCTGCCAGCCGCTCTGAATGGAGAGCGAGAGAAACGACACCTCCTCAAACACCGTAATAAAGAAGAGAACCGGCAGCCAGTCGTGGGCGAACTCCCAGCCACTGCCATTGCGCTGCTTGCGCGCCAACAGCAGGATGGCCGCAATCGCACAGCTATTCCACAGCACGTACCAGGGCCAGTGCTCGAAGCGTTCATGGCGTACGCACACCAGCAGGGTGAGCACACCGTGCACTGCAACGTAAATACGATCGGTGAGGTTCATTCGCGCTCACGTTAGCGCGATCACGACAATCTCCGCAGACACATCCCAGGGGAGGCGCTGAGCCTCAACCGTAGGGCGGGCTGGCGGCGCCGGAATGCAGTCATACACTTCGTTCATCGATGCAAAAGCCATGTTAGATCCACAGCTTAGCTTAGCTGCCTTTCGACGACGGGCTCTTCACTTTTTGTTCCGCTATCATTTTGTCCAGAGTGTCCGGCACAAGTCGTTCCGCGAATCCAGCCACAAAGGACCAGACTAATAGTAAAGCGTAGTCCGAGTAATCCTTCGGGTGGAAGGCCCACAAAAACGCGTGAAGGCTGTTTATCCCTGTGCCGACGGGTTCGAAGCTCGGGAAGAACTTACCAGACAACACACCGCCAATAAATAGTAGACTCAATATTATCGCAAACGTACCGCCCAGCAGCGGTGACAGCCATAAAGCGTATGCGCTGGCTTCTATTCGGTAGATACTTACAAGCGGATCACCATCAAGCTCGAGAGCTTGAATCCGCCTCAATGCACTAATGTAGCCTCCCACAACTCCCAGGTAGAAAATCCACACGAACACATTGGCTAAAGGTGGCGCCTGACGCCACGCAAAAATGCCGCTGACTACGGCCACAATAAGTGTCCAAACTACAAGCCACCAAATGACGAAATTGACCCAGTGCTTGCGGCGCCGATTGAGAATTGGCAACAAGAAGTAGTACCAGTGCAATAGATCAATCAGACTGCGCAACTCCGCTCTTAGTTCCTCTAATACTTTCGATTCCTTTGGCCAGGAACTCTCGTATGCCTGGAAGGCCTCCTTACTAGCGACCTGCTTAAGCCGAAATCGGAGTCCGCCGAGGCAACTATGGATCTCCTCCACGCTCATGGTTGCAGCAAGGGCGCGCTCAAGCGAGTAGAGATCGCCCCAGGTCAAATCGCTGCAGCTATCTTTAAGTTTGTTGATGACCGAGCCTAAAGTAACCGCATTATCACGAGATTTGTTGTATTCACCGACAAGATGGTTTACATAAGCACCGGCGTAATCCGGAAGGGTTATGGCAATGCGGAGGCGTCTGTCAACAAACCAGCATCTTATGCTGGAGAGCCAGCGTCTTATGCTGAATTTCCGAAGCGTGACCGGTTGATCCGAATTCTGACGATTCTCATTCATTGTCCGTCCTCTGGGCGGTGGTACATGGAGTGCTTCCTTGCCGACACAGTACTTCGTTCTTGGTCTTAGTGAGCGTAAACTGCAGCGACGTTTTGGGAATGCTTGTGGTGAACGGGTGAATAAGCCAACCCAAACCCTTCGGGGCATCCCGGGTGAGAGAGATGGTCTCGCATTCTGCAAACACGCCAGTTGGAGTTTGTTCGAGTCGCCAGTAGGTGTTTAACCTCCACGGTATGCCGTAGTCCTTCCCTTTGGGCTCGACTATCTCCATGTGCAGGCTACGGGAAATGCTGTATGCATGCAATGTATCAAGTTCGCCATCGTGAACATCATAGGTCCCATCGAACGCGACAGTGATGGAATATTCTGTGTCCTTGAGGGTTAGCTCTATCTGTCGTGTGTCCCCGCTGCTCGAAATTGTCTTCGCCGGCGGTACAGCTCGGGGGCTATAGATACGCGGAAAATCGTCCACGTCCTCCAGAACTTTCAACACATCCTGATTTGTGGCACCGGCTATAAACGCCTCTGCAATCCAGTGATGTACGAGGCCGTCCGGCACTGTGCAGTGCTCAGCCTCTCTAATTACCACACCGCCCCGGGACACCAGCTTCTTATAGTCTTGCTGGGTTTGGTTATCGACGAGAACGAAATGCTGGGTCGAGCTTTGCTTCTGCAGAATACTCGTTTCCATTTCCGCCAGGCATTTGTCGAAGGCCTTAGTTGTTTCCGGCTTAAGCCCCGGTGCGGGTTGCGCGGACGAACAACTGGAAAATGCGGCGACGGCGACAAGAATGCCGGCAAGCTGAGTGCATATTCTTCGGAGCCAGGAGTTCAGTGATCCCATATTCGCAACCTTAGTCTGCGCTCGATTGTAGCAGTCATGCCAGTGCAATTCGGTACAACTCGGCCGGAACACCTGTGACAAAAGAGGCTCAATACGAACCGCAGCCGACTTGTCGATGAAAGGCGACAAAACCATACTACTCAGCCGAAGTAGGCGAGGGAAGGATGGGCGTGTTCGCAATTGGCGTGAATGAATGGCTGGCTGATTGGCCAGCATCGCGGGTTCTTGCCGACGGACTGGCGACGGCCTTCAAAATCCCATGATGTTGTAGCCGCAGTCCACGTAGATGGTTTCGCCGGTGATGCCGCTGCCGGCGTCGCTGGCCAGGAAGACCGCGGTCGCCGCCACTTCGTTGATGTCGACATTGCGTTGCAGGGGCGAGCGTTCCGCCTGCTCCTTCAGCATCTCGCCAAAGCCGGAGATGCCGCGCGCGGCCAGGGTCTTGATGGGCCCGGCGGAGATGGCATTCACGCGAATCCTGCTCTTGCCCAGATCGTAGGCCAGATAACGAACGCAGGCTTCCAGCGCGGACTTGGCCACGCCCATGACGTTGTACCTGGGAATGACCCGCTCCGAGCCGTAGTAAGTGAGGGTGATGATGCTGCCGCCGTCGGTCATCAGCGGACGGGCAGCGCGGGCGAGGGCCACCAGTGAGTAGGCGCTGATGTCCAGCGCGATGCGAAAGCCCTCGCGGCTGGTCTCGGCGAAGTCGCCTTTCAGGTCTTCGGCAGGAGCGAAGGCGATGCTGTGCACCAGCGCGTCGAGCTTGCCGTAGCGCTCTTTCAACTGAGCAAAGAGCTGCGCGATCTCTTCGTCGCGCGAGACGTCACACTGGAAAGCTTGCGCGTTGGGCAGCTCCGCGATCAGGTCGTCGGCTTCCTGCTTCAGGCGCTCATTCTGATAGGTGATGGCGAGTTGCGCCCCAGCCTGCTGCATCTGCTGCGCAATGGCCCACGCAATACTTCGCTTGTTGGCCACGCCAAACACCACCGCCGTCCGTCCCTGCAAACTATTCGACACCGGTCTTGTTCCTCCCGGCTTTCGCAGACGGCTGATCCGCCGTTTCAGACCGGCCGGGCTCGTGTCCTGGATACTGGTACACGCCGCGTCCGGACTTGCGGCCCAGGCGACCGGCCTTCACGTACTGCACCAGCAGCGGCGCGGGACGGAACTTCTCGCCCAGCGTCTTATGCAGATATTCGAGAATATGCAGGCGAGTATCAAGTCCGACGAGATCGATCATCTCGAACGGGCCCATGGGATGGTTCAAACCCAGCTTCAAGGCCTTGTCGATGTCCTGCGCGGAGGCCACGCCTTCCTGGAGCATATAAAACGCTTCATTGCCGATCATGGCGTTAATGCGGCTGGTGATGAATCCCGGCGACTCCTTGATGACCACTACCTCCTTGCCCATACGCCTGCCCACTTCGACCGCCGCCGCCAGCGTCTCCTCGTCGGTCTCCAGCGCGCGCACAATTTCCAGCAGCTTCATCTTGTGCACGGGATTGAAGAAATGCATGCCGACGCACTTGGGAGCGCGGTAGGTTACCGACGCGATCTCGGTCACGCTGAGTGACGAAGTATTGGAAGCCAGAATGGTGGTTGGCCGGCAAAGCTTATCCAACAATGTGAAGATCTCAAGCTTCGACTCCATCTCCTCGGGAACGGCTTCGATCACGAGATCAGCTTCGCGCGCGGCCTGCTCCACGGAGGAGGCGTATTCCAGCCGGCCGAAGGCTTCGTCCGCGTCGGCCTTGGCGACCTTCCCCAGCTCGACCGCCTTATTGAGGTTGGAGCGGATCTCCGTTTCGGCCTTGCGCAGCGCCGTCGGCAAGATGTCTTCCAGGATGGTGCGATAACCGCCCAGAGCTGCGGCATGAGCGATGCCGCGGCCCATAATTCCGGCGCCGATGACGGCGATGGTGCGGACCTCGGCCATCAGGCTAGGCTCCCTTTTCCAACTGCTCGACGACGCCGAGGAAATTCGGGTCGGACTTGCGCATGTATTCGGCAAGGCGCCGCTTTTCTTCGGGAGTAATCAGATAAAGGCTAGCGTTGATGCGGCGCAGGGTCGCGGCAATGTCGTCGACATAGTTCATCATGCGGATCAATTCACCAGTAGCGGCCATAAAAGTCCTTTCACGCAGAATGCAGAATCATAGTGCAAAGGAGTGCCAGCGCTCGCTTGCGGAGAGCGTGCAGAATTCAGTGTTATGCCGCGAAGTCTTCGCCAGCTTCACGGCCGCCTTGTTCGCGGTCGAGTGAAGGCTGCTTCACACAAGCGTCGCGATCGGTAATCTCGATCAGAGCGGCCATCTTCGCCGCCAGCTCAGGCGTGAGCGCTCCGGCCCGCAACCGCCAAGCCCAACTGCCATCGGCTTCGCTGGGAATGTTCATTCGAGCATCGCTGCCAAGCCCGAGCAAATCCTGCACGGGAACAACACACAAATTAGCCACTGACGTCTGGGCTGCGCGAATGAATGCCCAATGCACACCGTCCTCACCAATGCCCAAATAGGTAGACGCCAATTTTTTTTCTTCCTGCGTAGCGCCGGTATTCCACCAGCCAACTATGGTGTCGTTGTCGTGTGTCCCAGTATAGACGACGCAGTTGGGCTCATAACGGTGCGGCAGGTAGATGTGGGCCCCTTTGTTGCCGAAGCCAAATTGCAAAACCTTCATTCCAGGGATTTCCAGGACCTTGCGGAGATGATGCACCTCAGGCGTGATGAATCCCAGGTCTTCGGCAATGAAGGGCAGCTTGCCCAAGGCGCTTCGCAGCGCCTGAAACAAGCTCTCGCCTGGTCCCGCGACCCAATGGCCGTGGACCGCCGTTGGTTCGTCCGCGGGAATCTCCCAATAGGCTGCAAAGGCCCGGAAGTGATCAATCCGAACGATATCGCAGGTTTCGATGGCCCAGCGCATCCGCCTGATCCACCAGTCGTAGCCCTGCGCTTGCAGGGCGTCCCAGTCATACAGTGGATTACCCCAGCGCTGTCCTGTGTCGCTGAAGGCGTCGGGAGGCACGCCGGCAACTACTTCCGGCGAAAAGTCCTTTTTCAGGCGAAACAATTCGGGATAGGTCCATACATCGGCGCTGTCGTAGCTCATGAATATGGACACATCGCCGATGATGCGAATGCCACGAGCGGCGCAGTAGGAGCGTAAAGCGGCCCACTGCTCAAAAAATGCGAACTGCAGAAAGCGCTCAAGGTCCAATTGCTCGCGCAGCTCGGAGCGCAGTTGTGAAATCGCGTCGGGATCTCGGCGAGCGATTTCCGGCGGCCAGAGATTCCAGGGCTGGTCGCCGAACCTTTCGCGCAATACGCTGAACAGTGCGTAATCTTGCAGCCACCAGTCATTTTCGCGACAGAAATTGTCATACCGATTGCGTGCGACGGACGGCGCCGACCGCAAAAAGTTCACCGCGGCTTCGCGTAGCAACGGCAACTTGTGCGAGCGAACGCTTTCAAAGTTGACCGGCCCAGCCCCGTCCGGGAGAGCCCCCACACGATCACGATCGACCAAGCCGCGCTCTGCCAGACGCTCCAGGCTAACCAGCAGAACGTTGCCCGCAAATGCCGAGGTGCAGGAATATGGCGAGCTCCCTCCGCCCACCGGTTGCAGTGGCAGGACCTGCCATAGCGTCTGTTTCGCGGCAGCCAGCCAGTCGACAAATTCGTAGGCAGCTGGACCAAGATCGCCAATTCCCCCGCGTGACGGAAGCGAAGTGGGATGCAGCAGGATACCGGATGAGCGCTCTGAAAGCATAGGTGACTTGGACGGACAGCAATGACGCGATGCCACTGTTGGCCAATCGGGCCTTGAAAGGGCACGGCTCTTATAGGCCGCTGAAAAAGTCGGAACAGCAGATCCCTCGCGGGCTAAAGCCCGCTCGGGTGACAAAAATAAACGGTTTTTCGGCGCGCCTGAAGTCGAGCCCTTTCAAAGCAGGACCACGCCGATTGTGGCATCGCTTGAAGGAATCGACCAACCCTGACGGCCAAAAAACAAATGTGGCCAGCAGACCGTTTCTGCTGGCCGGAAGTCAGGCGCTAGTACACGGTTAGGACCCCTCAGACGAGGTAGTCAACCGTTCCATCTCCGTCTTATTGATTTTGATTTTCCCTTCCTTTTCCAGCGTGCTGCGCAGGTTCTCCACGTAAAGATTTTCGTATTCCTGGCGCTTTTGCTCTAGCAGGGCGTCCTTCGCTTTGTCCCAGCCTTGCTTGATCTGTTCGGGAGTGGGTTCTTGCATTTCAAGAACTTTCAGCACGACTCCATTGGGGCCTCCTTGAATGGGGCCGCTGATGTCTCCGGCCTTCATGGTGAAGGCGACACTGGCCGAGCCGGTCATCGCGCCCAGTTCGGGCACTTGCGAATTGCGGTCCACCAGATCGCTGGTCTTCATGGTTGCGCCCACTTCCTTGGCGGCCTTGGCCAAATCATGATCAGCGTGGGCGCGGTCCGCGAGTTGCTGGGTTTTTTGTGCGAGCAACGCCTGTGCGCGCTGGTTCTTGAACTGCTCTTCCACCCTGGCCTTCACCTGTTCGAAGCTGGGAGTTTGAGGAGGTTGAATCTCCGTCACCTGAAAAATCACGTCACCTACGGGAGTGGTAGCCGTGGCCGGCGAATCGTTCTTCTTGGCTGCAAACAGTGCGCTCATGAAATCAGGAGCGGCGCCAATACCGGGCAGTTGGTCGGTCTGGGTAATCGGATCGGTGGTGGTGACGCTCAAGCCCTTTTCGGCAGCAGCTTTTTCCATTCCCGCCGTACGCGCCAAGGTCTGCACCGCGCTGGCGAGGCTCTGCGCCTGGGCAGCCGCTTTCTGTTTCTTGAGCACCGGCTCAATCTCAGATTTCACTTCTGCAAGTGGCTTCAGCCGCGCCGCCTGCTTGGCCTCGATGTGAATGATGTGGAAGCCGTAGCTGGTGCGAATGACACCGGTAGTTTGCCCAGCCGGAGTACTAAAGGCTGCCTGCTCGAATTCGGGAACGGTTTGGCCGCGGGTGAGCGGAGGCAACAGGCCGCCGTTCTTTGCGCTGCCGGGGTCCTCCGAGTACTTCTTCGCGAGATCGGCGAAGTTCGCGCCGGCCTTCAATTGCTTATCAATGTCTTCCGCTTTGGCTTTGGCGGCATCGACCGCTTTCTGATCCATCTTGCCGCTGGCGTCCGGGGTCGGCGTCTTGATCAGAATGTGGCGAACCGTTACTGTCTCCTTGTTGCGGTACTCGTCTTCATGCTGCTTGTAGTATTGCTCCAATTCCGCAGGCGTGACCTCCGCCTTTTCCGCTAGCTGGTTGGCGTCGATCAGAATGTACTTTGCCTTGATCTTCTCAGGGATGGAGTTCACGTACATCTGCTTGTTCTGATCGTAAAAGGCCTTCAGCTCTGCATCCGTCGGCTTGACCTCTTTTTTGACATCGTCGAGGGTGAGCACGGCGTAATCAAACTTCACTTTGGTGTTCTGCCGTTGGACTTCCCTTGAGATGTCCTTATCGTTTACCGTAACCGCTCCCATAACGGCTGACATCAGCTTCCGCTGAGCAATCTCGCCCTTGACCTCTTGCTCGAACTGCTGCACACCCATGTTGAATTCGTTCTCGACCAACCGTTCGTAAGCCTGCTGGCCAATAAAGTTGCCGTTAGGGAAAATTACCTGGCCAAACTGACCTTGGTGAAGGTAGTCGCTGAGTTCATCATCGCTGACGCTGAGGCCCAGCTTGCCGGCTTCGTAGACGACCGCTTTCTGGGTGATGATGCCTTGCGCGGCGCGCTGCATCAGATAAGGCATGAGCTGCTCCGGGACATTGCCCTTGAACTGCTGTCTCCCGATCAGTCGCGCCTGTTGGGCCACTTGCGGTATGGTGATGTCCTGATCTCCGACCTTGGCCAATACGCCTTGCGCGGTGAGATTGCCCCTGAGGTAGTCGGTGAAGCCGCCAGGAATGAGGTACGTGACCATTGTCACTGAGACAACGACGAGGATGCCGCCCAGCACATATTTCTTGATGGGCCCAGGCTTTTGCAGAAATCGAAGCATGCTTTGGAAACTCCAGAAGGGTTAGCTGAATCTAGGATTATAAACCAGCCGCGATTGGTGCAGGTGAACCGCGGGGCCGCAGCCCGAAGTTGCGCGCTGGCTGAATGTATCCAGATGCCACTCAGCCACCAAAATTCCCCACACGGGGCTGAGCACTTCCCATCCACCAAAGTGGATGTGTTGTAATAGAAGGCAACGCAGGTATGTCGAAATCGTCACCAGGAATGTATCGGCGGATCTTAGCTTACAAACGCCGGACACGCGAAATTGCGATGATCGCCAAAGGGCTGGCCTCGACCGACCACCCGATCATGGCGCACATCATTCCCATCCGCCGCTGCAATCTCTCCTGCGAGTATTGCAACGAATACGACGATTTCTCCAAACCCGTCCCGCTGGAAACCATGAAGCGCCGCATCGATCATCTGGCGCGCCTGGGCACGTCAATCGTGACGATCAGTGGCGGCGAGCCGCTGCTGCATCCGGAGCTCGACGAGATCATCGCCCACATGCGTCGGTATCCGATTCTCGCCGGCCTGATTACCAACGGCTATCTGCTCACCGCGGACCGCATCCAGCGGCTGAACCGTGCCGGGCTTGACCATCTCCAGATCAGCATCGACAACGTCATGCCCGATGAGGTCTCCAAGAAGTCGCTGAAGGTGCTGGACAAGAAGCTGCAACTTCTGGCGGAGCACGCCGACTTCCACGTCAACATTAATTCGGTTGTCGGCGGAGGCATCCACAATCCGCATGACGCGCTGGTGGTGGGACGGCGCGCCGTGCAATTGGGTTTCACCACAACCATCGGCATCATCCACGATGGCGATGGGCAATTGCGGCCTTTGGGCGAGGTGGAACGCGAAGTGTTTCGCAAGATGAAGAACCTTGAGAAGCGGCACTATTCCCGCTTCAACTGGTTTCAGGACAACATCGCTGACGGAAAGCCGAATGATTGGCGTTGCCGCGCCGGCGCGCGTTATCTCTACATCTGCGAAGACGGACTTGTGCACTATTGCTCACAGCAGCGCGGTTATCCGGGCACGCCTTTGGAGCAGTATTCCGTTGCCGACATCCGCCGCGAGTTCTTGACGGAAAAAGGTTGTGCTCCGCACTGCACTGTGTCGTGCGTGCATCAGGTGTCTTACATCGATCACTGGCGCGCGCCGCAGACCATTCGCACTCCGCAATCGCCGCTCGGCGTCGGACAGTTAGTGCAGATCGAATAAGCACAAGCCTCGCGATTTGAAGGGGCGCAGCTTCAGCTGCGCCGTCACAGTCACCTGAAATTTAATTCTTGTCATCACGAAAGAGCACGAGGGAGCGAAGCGACTGAGCGCGACTGAGGGATCTGCTTTCGGCCTTTTCTGTGGAGTTGAACTCGCACGATTTCAACTGCGCTTAGCGCTCGCCGAACGCGAATAATGGTTACTCTCACTATTCTGCACTCCCCCCATTTCGACCCTCGCAACCCATTGAAAACAAACATAATCGACGAAATTTTCCCGCTAAAAGGTTCTCCTCATTGGATTTATAGGTAAAAGCCTCTTTCCAAAGGACTTACACGATTTCCGCCTTTCGTAGAATCAACAACTTACAAATCCTTAATGAAAGTCGTGCGAGCGTACTTCGGCATCGGTGACGTCGACCGTGTCGGCTGCGTAGGCTTCACGCATGGGCGCAACCCGCTCCACACGCACCGAGACCACGCCTTCCTGGTTTTGCAGTTCGCCCTCCAGCAATAAAAATTTCTCCGACAAAATCACAAGGCGGTTTCGCTCGAGAATGTCGGGCGAGATGATCGCATTGCCGATGCCGGTCTCATCTTCCAGGCTGAGGAAGACAAATCCCTTCGCTGTTCCTGGCCGCTGCCGCGCGATGATGCATCCTGCTGTTCGCACATGCCGGCCGTGAGGAACTTGCGTCAGCTCCTGCGCCGAGAGCACACCGGCCCGTCGCAGATCGGCCCGACTATAAGCCATGGGATGCGGACCAACCGTAAGCCCAGTGCCATGAAAGTCGGCTACCAGCCGCTCTTCGGGCGTCATCTGTGCAAGCGGTGATGCTTCATCGTTTTCCGGAATGCTTTCCAGCAGCGGGCCGGCAAATCGTGCGGCGCGCTCTACCTGCCACAACGCATCGCGGCGATGGAGGCGCTGCTTAGTTGCTGGTTTGCCAGAGCTCTGTTTTGAAAGGGCACGGCTTTCAGAGTCTGCGTGAGAATCAAATTTGATCTTCGGTGGTGGAGTATGACTCACGAAAAAAGAACCCCGAAGCCGGGGTCCCCGGGTCGCGCCGCCTTTGCGCGAACTGGGGTGGAGGAGGGGTGGAACTGCAGTTTGCCCAGGACGGAGCGAGCCGGGGTCCCCGACGAGCGCCGGGTTTGCGCTCGTTGGGGTCGGAAGCGGAGTCCTGGGTAGGGTAGGAAAAAAATCAGAGTCCCGTAGGGACGGCACCGTTCTCACGCGCTCACTTTTAGCCGTGCCGAAATCCGCCGTCCTGATTCCGGGCTTTAGCCCCTGCGGCACCTCGATTTCGCCCGCGGCATGATTTATGCAATGAACTCTTGTCGAATCCAACTGCGACAGCGGATCTTCCTTGCTGCCTCCAATCGAATTCAGCGCCCCAATCGATGCCAGCAACACCAGCTCATTGCGGCGCAACTCTGGCACGCGGCAGGCCAGATCGGCAATCGATTCGAATGGCCGCTTGTCGCGCTCGCGAAGGATTGCCTGCGCTGTCTCCTCGCGCAACCCCCTGGCATAACGAAAGCCCATGCGAAGAGCGAAACACCGCTCGGAATTATGGTTTTGAAGGGGCGCGCCTTCAGGCGCGCCGAAAAGTTGGTTGTGAACGAGTGGCTTTAGCCACTGAGGGTCTTCGGTTTGCTGTTGATTGCCAATGACCTCCGCGGCTGAAGCTGCATCGAACGGCCATTGCCCACGGCGCGGATTAATCCGCGCCGCTTCTGTGCTGTCCCACATTGTGGTACTCTCTTCCGGTTCCAAAGTGCACAGCCAATCCGAACAGGTTATATCCACCGGCTTCACTCGCAGCCCGTGACGCTGGGCGTCTTTCACGATGGTTGCAGGACTATAGAACCCCATCGGCTGGTTGTTAAGCAGGGCCGCGGTGAATGCCGCCAGATAATGGCACTTGAGATAAGCGCTGGCGTAGGCGATCAACGCAAAGCTGGCGGCATGCGACTCGGGAAATCCATACAGTGCAAATGAAGTGATGGAAAGAATGATCTGCTCCTGAGCCTCAGGCGGGATGCCATTGCGTTGCATGCCTTCGCGCAGTTTGACTTCGATATCCCCCATGCGCCGCTCGCTGCGCTTGAACCCGAAAGCCCGCCGTAGCTCTTCCGCTTCGCCGCCGCTGAATCCGGCGGTAATCATCGCCATGCGCAGCAATTGCTCCTGGAAGAGCGGTACACCTAACGTGCGCGCCAGCACCGGCTCAAGTGAGGGATGCGGATAGACAACGGCTTGCCTTCCCTGCCGCCGCATCAGAAAAGGATTGACCATCTGTCCCACGATCGGACCGGGACGGATGATAGCGACTTGTACCACAATGTCGTAGAAGTGCGTGGGATGCAGCCGGGGAAGGCACGACATCTGCGCCCGGCTCTCAATCTGGAACATACCGACTGTATCGGCCTTTTGCAAGGCGTCATACACTGTGGGATCGTCAGCCGGCAGCTTCGCCAGATCGACCTCTTCCCGATAATGATTGCGGATGAGCGTGAGAGATTCTTCCAGCGCAGCCATCATCCCCAATCCCAGCAAGTCAACCTTGACGATGCCCAGGTCGGCGCAATCTTCCTTGTCCCATTGCACCACCACGCGGCCGGGCATGGTGGCCGGCTCCAGCGGCACAATGGAATCCAGTTGCCCCTGGCAAATGACCATGCCGCCGGAGTGCTGTCCCAGGTGGCGTGGCAGGTCCTGCACGGCCACGCACAGCTCGAAAAATTTGCGGATACGTGGATGCCGCAGATCGAATCCGGCGTCGCGAAACTGACGCTCGAGCGTGTCGCCCGGGTCCTTGTACTCCCACGAACTCACCAGAGCTGCAAGGCGATCGAGGGTCTCGCCATCGAAGCTGAGCGCCTTGCCGACCTCGCGCGCCGCCGAGCGCCCGCGATACGTAATAACGTTGGCCGTCATCGCCGCGCCCAGCTTGCCATATCGCTGGTAGACATACTGGATGGCGCGCTCGCGCTGGTCGCCGCTGGGGAGATCGAGATCGATGTCGGGCCACTCGCCGCGCTCCTCCGACAAAAAACGCTCGAACAGCAAATCCATGCCAACGGGATCGACCGCGGTGATGCCCAGCGAATAGCAGACCGCGCTGTTAGCCGCCGAGCCGCGCCCCTGCACCAGAATTCCCTGTTGGCGGCAGTAGCCAACGATGTCCCACACAATAAGGAAGTAGCCCGCCAGATTAAGCTTTTCGATCAGGGCCAGTTCGCGCTCGATCTGGCGTTGCGCCCGCTGCCACAACTCGCCCTGACCGGGACGCAGGTAGCGACCGCGAGCGCCTTCCATAGTGCGCTCGCGCAGGAAAGTGCCCATCGTCTCGCCTTCGGAGACGGGATACCGCGGAAATTCATAGCCAAGGTCATTGAGCGTGAAGTCGAGACGCGACGACAACTCAACAGTATTCGCAGTGGCCTCGGGCAAGTCGGCGAACAGTCGCAGCATCTTTTCCGGCGATTTGATATAGCGTTCGCCGTTGCGTGCCAGCAAACGGCCGGCCGTATCAAGCGTATGGTGATTGCGAATGCAGGTGAAAACATCCAGAATTTGTCGCTCTTCGGGCTTGGCGTACTGCGCGCCCTGGGTTGCCAGCAGCGGCAACTGCAAACTGCGCGCGAGTTTAATTGCCGCCTGATTGCGTGCTTCCTGCGCGCGGTTGTAGTGGCGCTGCAATTCTACATAGACATTTCCACGGCCGTAGATCGTGATGAGCTGTTCAAAGAGCTTGTGACCTGCTTCCATGCCGCCACGCTCGAGGGCATGAGCCAGTGGGCCTTCATCGCCTCCGGTCAGGCAAATCAGCCCGGTGGCATACTCGGCGAGATCGGCTGCCGAGGCGATCGCCTGGGATTGCAACACGTCCTGCTCCTCGTTGTCTGTGGCAGTCTTACTACGTGGTACATTGACTGGATATTTTGGCGCACGCAGCTTAGCGCGGGTAATCAGCCGGCAAAGGTTCTGGTAGCCTTCGCGCGAGGCGCAGAGCAGCGGGAGACGCGGAGAGGTCAGCTTGCCCGATTTGGAACCAGCCAGCAGCGAAGTAATCTCCGCGCCGATATGGGCTTTGGTTTTCAGCTTCTTGGCGGTAAGATAAAAACGCGGTGCGCCATAAACCCCATCGCGATCAAGCAAGGCCATCGCCGGCATCTGCTGTTGGGCGCACACTTCGGCCAGCTCCTCTGGAACCGAAGCCCCTTCGAGAAAGCTGAATGCAGAGCGGGCGTGAAGCTCGATGTACATCAGTGGTCAGTTGCCAGTTGTTCGCTAATTGCTAATTGCTAGTTGCTAGTTGCTTCTATTCAGTCGTAGCTGGCGTCAGCAAACCACTGGCCGGTTGCCAGGTCTCGATAAATGCGGTAAAGCGCCACATTGTCTCCAACTTCCTTTGCTCCGTTATTGCCGGCGCAGGCAAGAGCTATGTCCCATTCTTCGCGGTTCCATGGACCGGCCTGCTCGGTATTCGCGCTATCCTGGTTCGCGTTTTCCGCCCACCAGTCGCCTGACGATCGCCACGGCCCAGCCGACCACACTACTTGTCCTTGCAGCTCTTCACGATCTGTTTGCCGTGCGTCCGTGGCAAGGCAGTCAGGCCGACCATCCGTCAAACAGACACGCAGCCGGCACACCGGACGGATAAACCGCATAGCCAAAAGCGGCTGATCGCCGGCCTCCCACGTTGTGGGACAAACGGTTGGTTTTATATCGTCTGTCGTGATCGCAAAACGGCCGACTCGGAAACTGCCTTGCCGATGGCTATCGAGCAACCGCGCAATGCCTGCCCGGCGTTTTCCAACCACTGCGCTGATCCGGGCCAACGTGATCTCCAGCCTCTCCGCTTCAGGAGTGACCGGCAAAAACAGCCCGCACTGGGCCGACCGCGGCGGCGCCGGCACCGCCGAAATCCATACCTTTGTGACCGGAGCGCCCGGCGGATGGGCCGTCAACTCCAACTGGAGCAGCTTCAAAAATATTGTGGGATCGCGCATGGAAACCGGCAGCCGCAGGGTACGGTCGAATATTGGCTTGTGTACCACATTGTGGGATTCGACAAAAGGGCTGACGAGCTCTTGAACCGTTGTGGTCTCTTCGTCGGCAACACGCGGTTCCAACTGCAAGCGCAGGCGCAACTCGTGCGCCGCAAGTGCGCGCGCCTCCAACCGGGCGCACAATTGCTCCAAAAGCCGATTCAGAATGAATGACAGAGACTCGATAGTCTCGACGGGAGACTCCAGCTCCATCGCTTCTTCAAATTGCGACAGCGGCGTACACAGCACCAGCATGCGCATGCCCTCTCCACGGGCCAGCCGCCGCAACTGCGCCCCTGTCTCACCCAGCCGCGAGACCAAGGCATGCTCCGGCAGCAGCGCCAAGGTGCGAAAATCGCGGACTCCCCAACGTTCCAAAGTGTCCAGCATCTGCGCGCGCAGCTTTTCCTGTCCGCGTTCGGACGCTTGTCCGCCTGCCTTGTTCTGCGCAGAAATTTCAAACCCATCCAGCAAGACCTGCAATGGCAGCACACCCAGGTGCTGCGCTTCCTGTCCAGCGGCAATTATCGTGGTCCCATTGAATCCCCGCGCCGCGTGCATTGCGGCATCCGGATTAGCGGCCAGCGCGATGTTCGCTTCCATTCCGACTGCCATCACCCGCGCCGCCAGCTCGCTGGCCATCAATGAAGACTCGCCATAGAGGCGATCCAGGCCAGCGAGATCGAGCAACAGAGTGTCCGGAGCAGCGTCTTCCACGCGCGGAGTAAAAGCGTGAGCAACATCGAGCAGCGCGGCATGGGTCGAGATCTCCTGCGCGGGCGAGCGTTGGCGCAAGATGGCCAGATTGGGATGCCGCAGAGTGCCTATACCGCTGCGTCTGTTCGTAGTATCACAGTGTGGGACTTGCTCTTTCGCATTCTCCGACGGCGAAGTGCCGGCAAAAACAGCAGCTTGCAATTTGGTCATGCCGATTTCCATGCCCAGCAAGCGAGCTTTTTCGTTCAGTGCAATTACGCGCGCCAAGGGAGGTCTGCCTTCCAGAACAGCGACTGCCTGCTCGCGCAGCAATAGCTCGGCGCGAACCATGGCTGCAACCGGGAAATCGGGAACGTGGATGCAGGCAAACATATCTATTGGCGCGACAAAGCCGTGACGCAGATTCATAATGCGGTGCGCAGTTCAAAGTTCACGCCGGCCGATTGCGGCGGTTTGCGCTGCGCCCAGGAGCGCACCACCTCAGCACGAAAACGCATTCCACGTAAGAGTGCCGCATGGCCCACAGCATTGTTTTTCGGAATATGCGAGCCAACACCTGTAAATCCTACATTGTGGGATAACGATGTTAGTCCGAGCTGATCTGGGTCCAAGAAAGTAGTCGAATTGGACGCGAAGATCGCCTCTGGCTGCAATCGCAGCACCAGCGAAGCACAGGTCTTTGCACATGGCTCCTGTTCAATCAGCAGCAGCACGGTCGCGGTCGGCTCGACCGCGCGGCGAAAGCGAAACCACGAAGTGAGCGGCACCCGGCGCGCACTTTCCACAGGAATGTCGCCCAGGTCGAGCACGACCATACCAAAGCCACCGCCCTGCAGAAGCAGATCGGTCACCTTCAGCACCTGCTCCAATACTCCGCCAAACGCAAAACCAGCGTGTGTGGAAGGTCGCGGTTTCATGCCGGCGTCTTTTCGCTTCAGCGCGCTTACTTGTGACTGGCAGCGCACCCACAACAGCCGATCCAGATCGACTCCGGCCGCTGCCGTCGGGGCAGGGTCGAAACTATCGCTGGCATCGACCAGCGCACACACCTCCTGTCGGCGAGTGGCTCCAGCGAGCGCAGCCAGCATCACTCCCGTGCGTCCTGAGGAAGCTGGCCCGGCAATCTCGCTGAGAGCCCCACGCGGCAAACCCCCGGTAAGAGCGTCGAGAGCGGCGATACCAGTCGGGACGGTCAAAGGAGCAGCGCGTTCGCGGAGTAGGAGTATTGAAGAGAAGCGCTCGCCGAGCGACGACTCGATGTGGGAGCGCAGGGTGGAACGCGGGCCGCTGACAGACGTATTTGGCGGAGTGACGGCAACCGACGACATACGAGAACCTCAGGGCGGGCGAAACAGCACGGGGCGGGAACGATTTTCGCTTTTTATTCGCCTATAAGGAGATTCTGCTACGCGGAATCCAGATTGTCAACCCCCTGCAAAAAGCGGCCCTAAAAGCGTTTTTTGGCATATTTTGCGACAGAACTCCAGGAGCGCGATAGCTCTGTTGACATCCTGCTTTGAAGGGGCCGGCTGAGGGACCTGCTTTTGACTGGCTTGGCAAGCGATTTCCTTCTGGCGGAATGTCAACAGAGCCGAGCGCGATAGAAGTGCTATCGGCAAACCCGGTGGTAGGCAGGACGAAACCCCTTCTGCTGGGCTTCGGATTGTTTCATGTACCCTCCCGACTTGGTGGCTCCATACCAACGCGTGCCGGGGCAGTGATAAATCCCTGACTTGGTGTTGACCCAGACCTGAACATCGGGATTGCCCTGGGTTGCAGAGGATCCTTGCGGCGTAGTCGGTTTCGTTTGCGCGGCTTGCGGATTCGGCGCGGGAGCGGCTTGCGTCTGCTGAGCGCGCGTTGCTCGCGGCACCAGCAGTGCGCACAATACGACCAAGATCGCAGCCAATCGTCTCATCGCTGAAGTTCGCCCCGGATACGGATCTTTTCCCGGAGTATAAGAAATTGTCGTGTCACGAACCTGACTCGATGTCGAACGACACTAGCACTTCGGAAAGATGCGCGCAACAGTTGCAATTAGCACCAGCATGGGCACGTGGAACCCTGATCAATACTTGTTATAATGCCAGAGTCCTCCCAAAGTGGCGCTATCGTCTAGGGGTTAGGACGGAAGATTCTCAATCTTCAAACTCGGGTTCGATTCCCGATAGCGCTACCAGCTATCATTCGCTAAGGCCCGCTAAATCAGCGGTTTCTTTTTTGCTCAAAACAACTCTGACACGCCCTAGCGCACAAAACGCGTTTAGTGGTACACAAAATGGTACATATCCACAGAGTGGGATGCCGCCGCTGTCTGGAACAATAACCATAAGGCAAGCGAGAGAGGGGAGGGCCCTTGGTGAGATGAATCTAAGCTCCCCCCATCACCACCATTCGTGACGGAGAACACAGGGCGGTTATTGTCCCGGGCACGATAATGCTTATCACCCTGAATCTAAACTTGGGTTGATGCGACTACGATTACGGCGGGATAGTCGGTAACTGTTTTCCCCAATTACCTTCGCACGTAGGCTGCCCGTTGCGAGCTCAACATGTACAACTTTTTCGCCCTGATGCCGCACTGCCGTCGGCGGGACGCCATTACCCCGACCGGATTGACCTCGGGCTGCTGGTGGACTTCTGGGTGTGCATGGTCCTGTAAGGGATTATCGAGTTGATCGACCGGAAGTGGCGGCGCAACTGAACCGCCCGTGCAAGAGCCAGACCAGATATTGAATTCCGGCAGCAGATTGGCTGTCCCGGCTCCTGCCGGGACATGCATTCACCAACGTCGTGCTGGCGGTATACCAGCGGCTCCGGGCAAGGCGGTCAAAGGGGACAGTCAAGAGATGCTGCCTAGACACTATGCGTCTTGCCCCAATGTTCCCCCAGCCACTTCGCAGTTACCGCTAGTACCTGATGGTTGAACTCAAGTTCGCCGTGGTTGAACCATCGCGGCAAATACTGGATCAGGCCGTTGTCATCCTGGATGTCAGGATGCAAATCGGTAGTGATATAGCGCAACTCGGAGTTGGGTAGCGCCGCCTGCAGTCCCGCGGCGCCTTCGAGAATGGCCGGGATGTCGCGCTCCGCATAGAGCAGCAGGCAGTGACGACGGTGCGAGCGGACTGGGCCCAAAGCTTCGAGCAATTCCATCACATATCCCGGGTATGGCTCGTGCACGGCAGGACTGGGAAAATTCTCGAACATCCACTTGCCTTGCGGCGATATGGCCGCAACCACGGGGGGCGATATGGCCACCATGCGATCGGCCGAAGACATCAGAGCCAAACGGCCGCCCAAACTGATGCCCACAGCCGCCGTGCGGCCGAAGCGGTGCATGTAACGTACAGCGCATTCCACCTCGTCAAGCATTACCGGCCCGATGGCGGTGCGATTATCGCCGTGGCCGCAAAGATCGATCGAAAGTGTGGCAATGCCCGCCTGTGCGAGGGCGGCGGCAATGCCCAGCATATGCTCCTTCGTGCTGCCATAGGGCGGAATAAGCACGGCACCACCGTGCGCAAAACCCGGGCTAAGAGCATAGGCGGGAATGTTGTGATCATCTGTAGCAGTCAGCTGTGTGATGCGCTCAAGATGCATATGATGTCCCCCAAGCCGGCTCTACTAAGCCTGAACGCCAGATAGCAATGCGTTGCAGAATCCGCATGGTAGCGGCTGCAGCAACATCAGTAATCCGGTTGTAAGGGGGCGGCAGGGCTTGCCACGCCTCCCTCTTTCGGATCGTATTCAAGGCCGATTACAACGGGGCACGGATTTTCATCCATGACCCGTTTTGCAATGGCGCCTCATAAGAAGTGGGCGGCCGAGGCCGCCCATGGTTTGTTAACGCTCGTTGCTGATGGTCGCCGTCGTCCCATCAAACTTGGCAATTTCGATGGTGAACGGCTCGGCATAGCCTCTGGCGCGGTCGTTGAGGACGCTGATCCCGACCTGCTCGCCCAGCAGCATCGACTGCGTGCTTGAACTGCGGAAATGGATGCTGGCACCGACCAGTCCGTGACCGGTGGTGATGTTCCAGCCCAGCTTGGAGAGTTCGCCGTTGATGGTCAACTGGTCGCGATCGCTGCCCGTGTAGGGAACGAGCGAGAGTCCATCCGAGCTTGGCACATAGACATCCGAACCGACAGCTTGCAGCAAGGGCCGGATCGGCTGGCTGCCATCGAAGAAGAACTTCAACGCCGCGATGCACGCCCCGGCGACGGTTCCGTGTCCTGTCGGGTAGCAGGGATGTCCGGGCGCACCCTCGGGGAATGCGAGGGGCAGCAGGTAGGTGCCGTTCAGCGAGTAGACCTTCTGAACCGCCGTTGAGTTCAGGACGTCGGAGTCCAGCGCCGCTGCCGCCTGTGGCATGGGATGTTGGTGGGTGAGGTTGGCCTGCACCAGGGCCCCGTACTCCTCCGGACGGTTGCGCAGGTTGACAACCCACTTGTGGAACCATGCAGCCTTGAGGGCACGCGTCGCCATTTCGGCGAGCGTCGCCGCCGCATCCGGGCCGCCTAGCGTACCGAATCCATGTTGCGTGGGCGAACCGTTATAGGGATTCCCCGGGTTCAGCGGTGCATTGATCCCAGATAGGACTAAGAAGGCGAGAAAGTAGGTTTGGTAGAGCACGTCCACATGGGTGTACGCTGCGAGGTCGCGCCCCATGCGGAGGTACCGGTACACCGGATCGAAGTTCAGGTTGTAGGAGGGCGGGAAGCCATTCTGCACCCGCTGGTACTCGGCCACGGAGGTTAGGTAGTCGGACCCGCCTTGGCCGATGGAAAGGAAGCGCTGATACTTCTGTGTGAGAAACTGTGCGCCGAAATAAGTCGGCTGCATCAGGAACTGCGACACAAACGGCCCCATCACGTTGCCGTCTCCGGGATAGAACTGCCCGCGGAACAGGTTCTGGGGTGTCACCGGGTAAGGGTACTCATGGTCGTTGTGGCTGCGAATGAAGGACAGGCCGTTCAACTCGGCCGCCGCCTGGGCCACCAGTGGACTGGTCGAATATTGAGTGAACTGCACGTCGCGGCACAGAGCACCCCAGTAGTGCTCGACCTCTTCGTCTGCGGTCTGCGCACTGGCGACACTGGGCGCAGGTGGGATGATGGTGGCATGGGAGTCGAGGCCCTCCAGGTCGAACGCATACGAGCACATTGGGCCGTTGAACGTCGCCGTAAAGTTGGTGCCACCGGGATTGCCGACAACTACGTTCTGCCAGTCCGAGAACTGGCCGGTGTAGAGCGCATACAGGAAGCTGCGATAGGAAGCAGGATTCGGTATGCCGAGATAGTCATGCTTCAGGCATTTGCTCCAGTTGCCGCTGTAGTCGGTGAACCTTGCCAAATCTCCATTGTCCGGCAGTTCACCGACGTCGATCCTTTCGTTATCGGCTGTGCTATCGCGGTACGCCCAGCTCGCGTACGTGCGACCCGAAGGATTGTAGGGCACAGTCGAAGCCGCAGCCTCTCCGTGCTTTCCCTCGATCAGCGGTTCCAGTGGAACGGCAGCTAGTGCCATGGCCGCGGCGCCGCCGATGCCCACTTTGCCCATGAAGGAGCGCCGGCTCTTGTCGTTGGGGGCGTCTTTCTGACGTTGAGGGGTCTCGCCCTGGACAGGCGTGGCGCTCTCGCAACCTTCCTGCGGATCTTTCATAAATCTCTCCCTTCAATTGTTGCTGGGGCGAAGCAGGCGCTTCGGAAGAACTAGACAGGGTGGGCGCAAAGTTGCTCAGGCCTGCGTATTCCCACTCCCCGCCTTGAGGAGAACTCCGAGGAGCCTGCGAAGTGGTTATACCTGACCGATAACAACATCAGCGATTCACGAGGACGGGAATAGCGTGGCAAATGAAGACATGTATTACCCAAGTGCTATATGTCAAGTCTTTCGTCGCCCTCGTGTCCGCAATACTGCGAGCAGAGGGGGAAGATGTCAAGAGTTCTTAGGTGCTAATGCTGGTTGTCGCGGTCTGAAATTCCCGTTTTGGTTCTCGCGCTCGACCGTGCGTTCCTAGGCTCATGAGACCTTGGCCTATGGAGCCTTAGGAACTTGGCGTGGCATGAGTAAGGCAATCCCTACTCGTCACTCGGCAACTGCCGGCCTTTACAAACTCTTTATGAACGATTTATTCGCGCTTTACGTTCGCCGATATCCAATCGAACGAGCGCAGAAAGGCGCCCAGGAAGATATGTCAACCCAGGAAATATTGGTTCAGCAGTTCGCCAGGTTATTCCATCACTATCATGAAGCCTTATCGCCCGAGGTGGAACAGGAGAGCGCGTCATTGAACTCGGATCACAACCGGCTGGTTGCGGCTGCGCGTTCGGCGATTCTGGAATTGGAAACCAGGGCCCTCCTGCACGACGACCGGCGTTACTTCGCCAAGCCCGGCGAAGCGGAGTGGGGATGCTGAATCAGTTATTGCTGACAGCTCAATTTTGGCTGGGGCAGACTCCTTCAGTGGCAATCAGGGGGAGCCTGAAGTCTGCCTCGAGATTTCTGTCGGTGCTCAAGAGCTTCACGCCTTGGAGTAGCGCAAGGTGACGTGCACGGACCGATCTTCAGGCGAGCCGCCCGCGGTCAATCTTGGAAGGGTTAGATGGACATTGCGACGATTGCGGTAATCAGTGTGGTCTTGGCCAGCTATTTAGTTGGCGCGTTGACCAGCTCGGTGGAAACAGAAAGGGAATTGCCACACCGCTACTGAGTGGTAGTGACATCGCAGGAGAGTCCCTAATGGCAACCGCGAAAGCAAATCACCTGCCAGATCTTGCCTCATACGTTATCCGTGCCGCTCTCGTCGAAGCCAAGCTGATGACGGAGAAGCATGCCTGCGACGCCGTTTACGTGACCACGCTCGTTGAGGAGCTGCGCAATATTGAGGCAAAGATTGCCGCGATGGAAGAAGCTATGCAGCTTGGGTCCTTTACAGCCCCAAGCCAGCACAGGTACTGCCGTGCTCCCGAGGATCGGCCGGACGCCACCTGGATTCGCGAGAAATCCGGCGAATTGGATCTGCGCCTCCGCCGTCTTGAGCAGTCGTCGAAACAACCGTGAGCCCCAGCCGGTGGTCGAGGAAGCTACGAGGCGCTCTGTTCTTCGTCATCTATTCTTATATTCTTAGTCTAGTGTGTTCTTGGTAGTATCTCTTCAATCGCTAGAGGTTGTCGTGTAAACGGCAACCAAGACACCCACTGCATTGTTCCTATCTGTTCCCGCCGACAAGGAGGGAACATGAGGCAGGGTTCTCGTCGTTGACGATGAGCGTTCAATCCGTCGTGCCCTTCACGCCACGTTGAGTACCCTCGGCTTCGATATTGAGGAAGCCGCGGCGGGAGAGCAGAGTCCCTTGCAGGGTGCTGGCCAATTTCGGAGAATTCGAACCTGACCGGGAGCGGCTTAATCGCGTCAGGTCAAGGTTGAGGCCGCCGGGAACTCAGCCAGGGTATTCTCTGTGCAATGCCGCCTCGGACAGTTGCGCCTGCACGGCGCGGCGCCCCGGCGCCAGCCGCAATCCACCCAACTTCGAAAATGTGTCGCCGTCGCCGGGTCCGGCCGCATCGCCCGCCAAACAGACCAAGAAACAGGAGAAACGTGCAACCGTGGCTCAGTCGCAGTAAGACTGGACTTAAGAACTCATGTACGAGCTCGTCGTTCGTTAACCATTAAAGAGCTATTTCCTTGGCAATATCGGTTGAGAGTAATATGAGCGCAACGAATTCTATGTCTCAGCCGTCTTCCGCCAAACTTCAACTCGCACTGGGTACCGGTGCATTCGCTCTATGCTTTGCGGTCTTCGGTTCGATGTCGGCGATGATGCCGATCATCAGCCGGCACATGGCGCTCACACCCGTACAAAAGAGCATCGCCATCGCCATCCCTGTGCTGCTGGGTTCTTTGGGACGAATCCCGCTGGGCATTCTCACCGATCGCTTTGGTGGCCGCATTGTTTTCAGCGCGGTCATGGTGCTCTCCATCATTCCAGCATTTCTGATGGGCGGCGTCAGTAGCTACGGCCAGTTGCTCAGCTATGGATTCCTGATTGGTGTTGCGTTAGCCAGCTTTTCGGTTGGTGTGGCTTTCGTGAACGGATGGTATCCGCCGGAGCGACAAGGTTTCGCACTTGGCGTCTACGGCGCGGGCAACATCGGACAATCGTTAGCTGCCTATGGGTCGCCCGTGCTGGCAGCCGCGGCTGGATTCAAATGGGGCTTCTGGACCTTCGGCATTCTGCTTGCCGTCTGGCTGGTCATCTTCGCCGGCATGGCGCGCAATGCTCCCAATCGCGGTCCGGCAAAATCCTTCGCCGAAATCGTGCGGCCCTTGAACGATAAACGTAGCTGGGGGCTAAGCCTCTATTACTTCCTCACCTTCGGCGGATTCGTCGCCATGGCCGTTTATCTGCCCACGCTCCTGACCGAAGTCTTCAAGCTGACACCGCAGGACGCGGGCTTCCGCACCGCCGGATTCGTGGTGCTGGCGACGGCCTTGCGTCCCGCGGGAGGAGTCTTGGCAGACAAAATCGGCGGCCGTACCATTCTCAAGTGGGTCTTTCCAGCCACGGCGGTGTTCGCCGTCTTCCTCGCCTGTCCTTTGATGTCGACTTTCACCATCGGCGCTCTCGGTATGGCGGCATCCATCGGGCTGGGCAACGGAGCAGTTTTCAAACTGGTGCCGGAATACTTTCCCAAGTCGGTGGGTAGCGTTACTGGACTGGTTGGCGCGGCCGGTGGACTTGGCGGTTTCTTTCCCCCGCTGGTGCTCGGCGTCATCAAACAGCAAACCGGATCGTTCACCCTGGGCTTTGTGCTGCTAAGTGTATTCGCGATCGCTTGCCTGATGGTCTTGCTATTCAGCATGCGCTCCCCAAGAATAGCCTTAGCCACGAATTGAGTGATGAAGAGTCTTAAGCCTATCGACCTTTCGGCGCGTGGCTCGGACACCACGCATGCTTTGGTATGGGGGCTGATCGCCGCTGCTGCGCTCATTGTCGGCATCGTTGTCGGCAGCCGCGGTTTCAAAGACTTCGATCCCGCTCTGGTCTCCTACGCGGGAGCCACAGTGTTCTCGGCGTTTGGCCTGGGATACCGGTATGCCATGTGGTTGCGCCGTCCTCCCACTCGTCTCTACTGGTTTCGCGGATGGCAGATCTTCCTCCAACCCGCAAGATTGCCGGGAAACCTTGCTCGCCTCGCAGCCATTTTCTGGAACAACGTGGTGTTGCAGCGCTTCATTGAGCGCCGCTCCAAGACGCGCTGGACGGCGCACTGGTTTCTCGCCTGGGGATGCCTCATTGCCGCAGCGGTCACCTTTCCTCTGTCCTTCGGATGGATACGCTTTGAGACCGCCCCTGACAATCAGCAGATCTACCGTGCATTCGTCTTCGGCATCCACGTCGGCAGCTTTCCTCTCGACAGCCTGATCGCGCCGCTGGCGTTCAACATCCTCGATATTTGCGCCGTGATGGTGTTGATCGGGGTCTTTACCGCGATGTGGCGACGCGGCCGTGACCGCGGAGCGATGAGTGTGCAACAGTTCTCTAACGATCTGTTGCCGCTGATCCTGCTGTTCGCGATTTCTGTGACCGGACTATTTCTGACCGCGTCCACTCACCTGATGCGCGGACTGTATTACGTCTTCCTCTCGCAGTTGCACGCCGTCACCGTGATCTTCACCCTGCTCTATCTGCCGTTTGGCAAATTCTTCCACATCTTTCAACGTCCGGCGCAGATGGGTATCGACTTCTACAAACGCGCTGGGGAAGAAGGCGGACCAGCATCCTGCGTGCGTTGCGGACAACCCTTCGCCAGCAGCTTGCAGATCGGCGACTTGAAGGCCGTGCAGAGCGCGCTCGGCATTCAATATCGAATGGAAGACGGCACACACTACCAGGATGTTTGTCCGCAATGCAGACGTAAGAATCTCGCCCTTACGCAAGATGCGATGTGGCGAACAGCGGGCGCGGAACACGAGCGCCTGGAAAGCTTTTGACCTATGGCAAAGCTCCCCGTTGATATTCCGGAATTAGTAAAGCAGTTTGGTCCCACCCTCAACCGCGTTCCTGCCGGCGGCTGGGTAGCCTCGGAAGAAGAAGACAAGATGGTGAAGACCCATTGCTGCTTTTGCGGGCAGCAGTGCGGCATTCAGTTGCGCGTGCGTAACAACAAAGTTGTCGGCTGGGAACCGTGGGAGGATTTTCCCTTCAATCTGGGAAAGCTCTGTCCCAAGGGCGTCAAGCGCTACATGCAGGACGAGCATCCCGACCGGCTGAAGCATCCCTTGCAGCGCGTCCCGGGAAAAGGATTCGAACCCATCGGATGGGACGCAGCGCTCAGCCGAGTGGTCAGCGAAATTCAGCGCATTCAGCAGACGTACGGCAACGACTCCTTCGCGGTGCTGACCGGCGCGTCGCTCACCAACGAAAAGGCCTACTTGATGGGCAAGTTTGCGCGGGTCGCGCTGCGCACCGCCAACGTCGATTACAACGGCCGGCTGTGCATGGTTTCCGCCGGCGCGGCCTCGAAGAAAGTGTTCGGCATCGATCGCAGCGCCAATCCCTGGTCCGACATTCCTAAAGCAAAAGTCATCCTGGTTGCCGGTGCGAACATCGCGGAATGCGCCCCGATTACCACCGACTACCTCTGGCAAGCGCGTGAGAACGGCGGCAAGCTGATCATCCTCGATCCCCGGATGACTCCCATCGCTCGCAACGCCGACCTCTTCATTCCTGTGCGTTCCGGCGGCGACATAGGCGTCTTCAACGGGATGCTGCACATCATGATCGAGCGCGGCTGGATTGACCGCGACTTCATCGCGCAGCACACCATCGATTTCGAACTGGTCGCCAAGGCGGTGAAGAAATACACGCCGGAGTATTCCGCAAGGATCGCCGGCGTACCACCGGAGATGATTGTCCGCGCCGCCGAGATGTGGGGCCCGGCGCCGACCAGCTTCCTGCTGCATGCACGCGGCATCGAGCATCACAGCAAAGGCGTGGACAACTGCATTGCCGCCATCAACCTGGTGATCGCCAGCGGTCGTATTGGCCGCGAAGGCTGCGGCTACGCCATGATCACCGGCCAGGGCAACGGACAGGGCGCGCGCGAACAGGGCCAGAAATGCGATCAACTGCCGGGCACGCGCGACATTTCGAACCCGGAGCATCGCAAATACATTGCGGGCGTTTGGGGTGTTCCGGAAGAATCGCTTCCCGCAAAGGGGCTTTCCGCCGTTCCGCTGGTCGAGGCGATTCATGAAGGCAAGATCAAGGGCCTCATCTCCATCTGCTTTAACCCTACGGTATCGCTGCCCGACGCGAATTACGTACGTGCTGCCTTGGAGAAATTGGAGTTTTACGTCAACATCGAATTCTTCCTCTCCGAGACTGCCCGCTACGCCGACATCGTGCTCGCCGGGTCTCTCATGGAGGAAGACGAAGGCACGACTACCAACGTCGAGGGCCGCGTGATTCATCATCGCAAGGTGGTCAGCCCACCCGGAGAAGCGCGCGAGGACTGGACAATTATCTGCGAGATTGCCAAGCGTCTGGGCCAGGGTGACAAGTTCAACTACGCGTCGCCACGCGATATTTTCGAGGAGCTGCGGATCGCGTCCAAAGACGGTGTTTCCGATTACTACGGGATCACCTGGGAGCGCATTGATGAGAGCAACGGAATTTTCTGGCCCTGTCCGGAGATCGGCCATCCGGGAACGCCGCGCCTCTACGAGGGCGGAAAGTTCGGACACCCCGATGGCAAGGCGCACTTCATCCCCATAGAGTGGCGCCCTTCTGCGGAGATGCCGGATGAGGAGTATCCCATCATCCTGACGACTGGGCGCGTTGTCTCGCATTTTCTTTCCGGTACGCAGACGCGCCGTATCGGCGGGTTGCTGGACCAGTATCCGCAACCGCTGTGCGAGATGCACCCCAGGCTGGCGGAAAAGTTGGGGGTGGATGACGGCGATTTCGTCAAAGTCGAGAGCCGTCGCGGAAATGTTGTTGTGCGCGCCCAAGTCGTGAAAACGATCCGGCCTGACACAGTTTTCATTCCTTACCACTGGCCGCTTGACCGCTCGGCGAACAATCTCACCATTCGCGCCATCGATCCCGTGTCTAACATCCCGGAGTTTAAGATTTGCGCCGTGCGCGTTTCTAGGACGGAACAGCCCACAGATGCTATCGCTCAACTGGAAACCGAAGCCGGAGGAATCCGTTGAGCGAGCGTGCCTTCTACATTGACTATTCGCGCTGCATCGGATGCCAGTCCTGCGTGCAGGCCTGCGCCGAGTGCGACACCCACCGCGGTGTTTCGCTGATTCACCTGGAGACCATCCAACGGCGCGAAAGCGTGCAGACCGCGCCGCAAGTCTGCATGCAATGCGAGGATCCGATCTGTGCCCGCGTCTGTCCCGCAGACGCCATCAAGAAAACTGCGGACGGGGTGGTGCAAAGCTCGCTGAAACCGCGTTGCATCGGGTGTTCTAACTGTGTTCTATCGTGCCCCTTCGGAGTGCCGAAATACCAGGTTGAGATTGACCAGATGATGAAGTGTGACATGTGTTACGACCGCACCAGCGTGGACAAAAAACCAATGTGCGCCACGGTTTGTCCTTCTCAGGCGCTGACTTTCGCGACCGCGGAAGAAATCCAACGCACCCGGCGAGGCGTCGCCATTAATCGCTGGAAGTTCGGCAATGAAGAAGTGACGACGAAAGTGTTCGTGATCGTGCCTCGTGAAGTTGAGCGGGTGAATGTCGAACTGGTACAAATTTCGCCGACCCCATCCGCACTGGCCCCAGACCCCTACGATGTGGCACTCATGTTGGAGAGCGTGGAATGAATACTCAGGATCAGGAACAAGGCTGTGCAGGGTGCAAGGTGAAAGCGACGCCTAAGTGGCGGCAGGACTTTCCCATCGAGTGGGAGGGTGACCATTACGTAACTCGGCGCGAGATGGTGAAGTTTCTTACTCTTGGCTCGCTGTTGCTGGCGGCAGCAAACTGGGCAACGGTTGTTGCCAGCAAGCTTCTACACCGTGGATCGCATCTCGAACGCAACATTGGCCCGGCCGCATCTCTGCAACAAAGCGGGTCATCGATGTTGTTTCGTTATCCAACGGATACCGATCCGTGTATCGCCGTTCGCACTCCGGAAGGGAAGCTGGTCGCCTACTCGCAGGTGTGCACGCATCTGTCGTGCGCCGTGGTGTATGACAAGGCGGAGAATGGTCTGTTCTGCCCGTGTCACCATGGACTGTTCAATCTTGCAGGCCAGCCAATTGCCGGGCCTCCTACGCGGCCGTTGCCGAGGGTGCAATTGGAGCAAAGAGGCGACCAGCTCTTTGCCGTCGGCATGGAGGTCGTATGAGTCTGCGACGGCAAGGGACAACTCTTTTCTCTGCCATGCTCGCCTTCGTAGGGGCCGCAGTTGTGTTGCAACTCTGGCTGCTGACCGTGTCCATGGAAGCGTTGCTCAGCGGTGCCTACAAAACCCTGATTCCGGCGGCTGCCGGTTCCAGCATATTAGTGCTCATCAACGCCGGTCTGTTGCGGTATGTATTCAGATTCGACCGCGATGCGCAGGGAGAATAGGCAGCGTCTAGGGAAAGACTGTACGACGACCGCTCGTCGGCGGTAGCGCGCTTCTCATTTACTTCTAACTCCGATTAGTCGTTGAACAGTTTCAGGTGGCGCCCAGGGCGTTCGAGAATGAGAGACCCACTTCAACCGTGCGGTCGAGTGTTTTCCAACTCGTGGACGAACTCTGCCATACGCTCGAGAGTTGCATCCGCCTGGTCGCGATGAGGCGAGTGCTTGCAGTCAGGCAACATCAGGATCTGTGTCCTGCGTACCCGCCGCTGAATCGCCAATAGCTGCGCTATTGTGCCGTACTCATCCTGTTCACCCTGAATGCAGAGTATGGGACAGCGGATGGCAGGCAGGTACGATTCAATGTTCCACGAGCGGAACTCCGGATCGAGCCAGATGTCATTCCATCCCCAAAATGTCTCGTCAACGTGATGGTGATAGCGTGCCAGTTTCCGCCGCAGGTCTGAAGTTTGATAAACAACTTTGGCTTGGGCGATGCTGGCAACGCTGAGATCCTCCACAAACACATGCGGCGCTTCCAGGATCAGGGCGCGCGGAATTTCAGGAAACTTGCCGGCGAAGATGAGCGCGATGGAGCCGCCATCGCTGTGGCCCAGCAGAATGGGATGCGGGATGCCGAGTTTCTGGAGCAGCTCCGGCAGCACCACTTCGCCTTCGTGATGCATAAACTCGACGGTGCGCTTGCCTATCAGCCGGTCAGAGCTGCCGTGCCCGTAACGCGAATAGGCAACGACCCCGCAGCCGGTGCGGGCCGCCAATTGCTGCGGAAAGGCTTTCCACATCGCGATGGAGCCCAGGCCTTCATGCAGCATGACGATGGTTGGCCGTTCCGGCTGCTGCGGCTCAATCCGCAGCGTCTCGAGCCGTTTGCCGTCAACCACAACCTCGCCGCGCTGGACTCGTGTTGGCAAAGGTTCAGAGGCGTTAGCTTTCAAGCTGGTTTGATTCTACGACGTCAGTCCGTGTCACACAGTCCTTCGACAACACAGCCTTGCGAGTTGTCGTCATTCGCTCTGGTGAGGGCCAGTACGAACGGTGCCGGTACGTCCCTGCATGCGCAAATCATTTACTGCCACAGCGGGTTCATATGTATTGCCAATTTGTTACGGGGATGTTACTAACGAGATTGAGCCTGGTTGTCATAGGGACGAGACCACTTACCTCATATGCTCAGGGACATAAGGAAGGCGAGACGCGAACCGGAGGCCGAACATGAAGCTCCACCGGGGCGCGTCTTCTGGATTACCGGGTTATCCGGCGCAGGCAAGACAACGCTGGGGCGAGAATTGTGGAACCGGCTGCGTGCCGCGGGTCGTCCGGTCACCTTCCTCGATGGCGACGCGCTCCGTTCTGTGATCGCCGAGGATCTTGGCCACAGCGCAGAGGATCGGCGGCGATCGGCGATGCGCAATGCGCGGTTGTGCCGCTTGCTGGCTGAACAGGGCGCCGATGTTGTCTGCGCGACCATCTCGCTGTTTCACGAAGTGCAGCGTTGGAACCGCGAGAACATCCCCGGTTATCGCGAGATCTACCTTCGGGTCCCGATAGACGAGCTGCGGCGGCGAGACAGCAAGGGCATCTACGCGGGGGCCCAGCGCGGCGACGCGCGCGACGTGGTCGGCCTTGACGTGCCGGCGGAGGCTCCCGAGGCGCCGGACCTGATCCTCGACAATTATGGGGCGCTCGACGTTGCCACCGCTGTGGACCGCATCCTGGCGGTGTGCGCCAGGCGTGATGGCGCAGGTGCGGCGCAGCCGGCGCGCCTCATAGCCTTCAAGACGAAGGCGGAATCTCTGGAAGCGCTGGCGCCGCTGTTGCGCAATGGACGCGTCCTGCCGCAGGTCCGGTTCTCGGTTGGCGATTGGCGTTCGAACGCCGCTGGCGTGCTCGCTGCCATCGCCGCTGCGCCCTGGGGTTCAGATCGGGTGATTGTGCGTAGCAGCGCACGGGGCGAGGACGGCGCCGGAAGCTCGCAGGCAGGGAGGTACGATTCCGTCCTCGGTGTCGTCGGCAGCGCAGCCGTGGCCCAGGCCATCGACCGGGTGATTGATTCGTTTGCCGCTGACGGAAGCGACGCCGACCAGATCTTCGTACAGCCCATGCTTGACCGCGTGGCGATGGCCGGGGTGGTCTTCTCGCGCAATCCCAGCGGCGGTCCCTATTTCGTCATCAATTACGACGACCGCTCCGGCCGGACCGATCGCGTAACCGCCGGTGTCGGCGAAAATCTCGAGACTTTTGTCTGCCTCAAGTCGCGGCCGGATGCCTGCCCAGCGCCGCTGGCGCCGGTCATCGCTCTGGTCACCGAACTGGAAACCCTTCTGGCGTGTGATGCAATCGACGTGGAATTCGCCGTCGGCGGTGACGGGCAGCTCTACCTTCTGCAAGTCCGCCCGCTCGCCGTCGACTGCCAGGCGCGGGTAGCGGACGCGAAGGTGGAAACCGCGCTCGCCGATGTCGCGCGCAAGGTTGAGCTGCTCAGCCGTCCGCACCCTTATCTGCACGGCAGCCGGGCAATATTCGGCGTCATGCCGGACTGGAACCCAGCCGAGATCATCGGGCTGCGGCCCTGGCCGCTCTCGCTGTCGCTCTATCGCGAACTCATTACCGACGCGATCTGGGCCTATCAGCGGGACAATTATGGATACCAGAATCTCCGTAGTTTTCCGCTGCTGGTCAGCTTTCACGGACTGCCCTACATCGACGTGCGGGTCAGCTTCAACTCCTTCGTACCACGCGATGTACCCGACGACCTCGCCGGGCGTCTGGTGAACTATTACATCGATCGCCTGCTGTCCGAGCCGCATCTCCATGACAAGGTCGAATTTGAGATCATCTTCTCCTGCTACACCCTCGATTTGCCGAAACGGATAGGCAAGCTCGCCGAGCACGGCTTTTCTCCAGAGGACCTCGCCGAACTTTCAGGCGCCTTACGGCGCCTCACCAATCGCATCATTCATGGCGAGACCGCACTGTGGCGGCGCGACCGCGCGAAGATCGACATGCTGGCAGAGCGATTGCCGACCATCTGCAACGCAGAGATCGACAAGATCAGCCGCATTTACTGGCTGATCGAGGACTGCAAGCGCTACGGCACGCTGCCGTTCGCCGGTCTGGCGCGGGCGGGCTTCATCGCGGTCCAGTTGCTCCAGTCTTTCGTCGAAGTCGGTGTTTTCAATGCCGAAGAGGCTGCCACATTCATGGCGAGCGTCGATACCGTGGTGTCGCGCATCGGGCAGGATTTCGCGCAACTTCCGAAGGCAGACTTTCTGGTGCGCTACGGCCACCTCCGGCCGGGGACCTACGACATCCTGTCGCCACGCTACGACGAGGCGCCCGATCTCTACTTCGACTGGTCGAGTGTCCGGCCGAGAGCGTCTGCGCCCCAGCGCTTCGCGCTCTCCATCGAGCAGTTGCGCCGCGTGGAACAGTTGCTCAAGGAACATGAGCTTGACATCGACGTCTTGAGTTTGATCGAGTTCATCAAGGCCGGCATTGAGGGCCGCGAATACGCGAAGTTCGTGTTTACGCGAAGCCTGAGCGACGCTCTGTCGCTGATCAAACGGCTGGGCCAGGATCATGGACTTTCGGCGGAGGATTGCGCGTTTCTTGACTACGACGTCGTCCGCACCCTCTATAGCGAAAGCGGCTCGGTGCGCGAGGCGTTGCGGGAGAGTGTCGCGCGGGGCAGAGAGCGTCACGCGCTCACGCGCAATCTCGTGCTCCCGCCCATCATCGCGTCGCCCGAGGAAGTGTTCGCATTTCACCTTCCCCCCAGCCAGCCTAATTTCATTACACAGAAACAGATCACTGCACCGGTCGCCTCAGTCGGCGACCCGCCGGAGAGCTTCGCCGGACGGATTCTTTTTGTGCCCAGCGCCGACCCCGGTTTCGACTGGATCTTCACCCGTGATATCAGCGGATTTGTCACCCAATTCGGCGGCGCCAATTCGCACATGGCGATTCGCGCCGGCGAGCTCGGCATGCCGGCTGTAATCGGCGCCGGCGAAGCCCTCTTCCGGCGATGGCAGACGGCGCGCAAGCTGTGCCTCGATTGCCCGAACCAGAGGGTCATGGTCATCGCATGAAGGCGGTTGCAATCACCCAGCGCGTCTCGGTCGATCCGGCCTATGGCGAGCGCCGAGATTGCCTGGATCAAGCATGGACCAGGTTCGTGGCGGCCTGTGGGCTGCTTCCCGTGTTGTTACCCAACGTCGTCGAGGTGGCTCTCGCCTTGTGTGAGACGACGGGCATCGCCGGGTTGGTGTTGACCGGCGGTAACGATCTGGCGGTTTTAGGCGGCGATGCCCCGGAGCGCGACGCGGTGGAAAATGCTCTGCTCGATTGGGCCGAGCAGCGCAAGCTGCCGGTCCTGGGCGTTTGTCGCGGCATGCAAGTGGTTCAGCAGCGCTTCGGTATTCCATTACGCCGCGTCGAAGGCCATGTGACCAAATGCCAGGTCGTCCGCATTGACGGTGAGCCAAGAGAGGTCAACAGCTATCATTGCTTTGCCGCCTTCGACTCGCAGCCGTCGTTCGAAGTCTGGGCGGTCGCGGATGATGGCGTCATCAAAGCGATTCGCCATTCCACCCAGCCGATAACGGCGATAATGTGGCACCCTGAGCGGTGCGCTCCGTTCTCGCCTGCGGACGTACAACTGTTCCGCCAAGTCTTCGGAGTCGAATGATGCGCGCCGTTATTCTCGCCGCCGGTCGCGGCAGCCGCATGGGACATCGCGGCGACGACCGCCCGAAATGCCTGGTCGAGCTCGATGGTACGCCGTTGATCACACGCCAGATTGCAGCGCTGCGGCGTGGCGGCGTGGATGAGATCGGGCTTGTCCGCGGCTATCGCGCCGAGATGATCGATTTTCCCGGCCTCACCTATTTCGCCAACCCACGATGGGCCGAAACCAATATGGTGATGTCGCTGGCCGCAGCCGCTCCCTGGCTGCGCTCGGGGCCAGTCATCGTCAGCTACGGAGACATCTTCTACCGCAGCGAGTTGGTGCGCGGTCTGGCGGGTGCGCCTGGCCAGTTGGTCATCACCTACGACCGGGCCTGGCGCCGCTTGTGGACCCGGCGTTTTGCCAATCCTTTGGCCGACGCCGAAACTTTCCGCATCGATGCCACGGGACGATTGCTGGAGATCGGCGGCAAGACGGCGCGGATCGAAGATATCCAGGGGCAATATATGGGCCTCTTGAAATTCACGCGTGCGGCGTGGAGTGCCGTCGAGTCGCTGCTTGGTGCGCTCGACGTACCGATCGGCGATCGCCTCGACGTGACCGGATTGCTGCGCCGGCTGCTGGCCGGAAATAAACTTCCCATCGATACTTTTGCTACCGATGGCCAGTGGGGCGAGATCGACAATCCGGAGGACGTGGCGCTGTATGAAAAGATGGTGAGCGAGGGCGAGCTCGTGCTCGAAGATCCAGTTTGAAGGGGCGCGGCTGAAGCCGCGCCTCTTCAAACTGGATATCAACCGAGCCACTTGGCGTTTAAAACTATTATCCGCAAGCTTTCAGTCATGATGAAACACGGGGATTTTACGGGGTTGGCCGGCGACTACGCCAAGTTTCGAGCCGGCTATGCGCCGCAGGTGGCGACCGCCATCCTCAATTATGTGGGACGCGATACGGCCAGCATCGATGCCGCCGACATCGGCGCCGGCACCGGCATTTGGACCCGCACGCTCGCCGCTCGCGGCCTGCATTCCGTTGTCGCCGTGGAACCCAATGACGACATGCGCGAGCAAGGAATTGAAGACTCGCGCGGCACGGGCATTGCCTGGCGCAAAGGTTCGGCGGAAGCCACTGGATTGCCGGACAGCTCAGCCGATCTGGTCAGCATGGCCTCCTCATTGCACTGGGCCGATTTCGACAAGGCTTGCGACGAATTCCACCGCATCCTGCGACCGGGCGGCGTCTTCGTTGCTCTGTGGAATCCACGCTTCATCGAGGCGAACCCTCTACTGGTTGAAATCGAGGCGCAGATCACGCGGCTCAAGCCTGACATCCGGCGGGTATCGTCCGGCCGCTCAGGCATCACCGAGCGGCTAACCGACATGTTGAGTGCCAAGCCGCAATTCGCCGAGGTGCTGTACCTGGAAGGCAGGCATACCTTACAGCAAACGCCAGCGCAGTATATCGGTGCGTGGCGCTCGGTGAACGATCTCCAAGTGCAATTGGGTGCCGAACTTTTCCGGGAGTTCCTGGACTATACAGAGAAGCGCATACACGGTCTGACGGCGATTAAGACAACCTATGTGACTCGCGCCTGGGCAGCACGGCGCGCATAGAAGCTCCTGGCCGGCATAGCAAATAGGGCAAGCCAATCCAGATAGTCTGGTCATCCGAACTACACTTAACTTGGACCATAACCAATTTTCTCAATCCGTCTTTTTGTCTCCGCATTCAGCCCATCGATAAAATTTCGGATCGACCTTCCGGCGGTTTCCTTCGCCGTCCATTGTCCCAAAGCGGTCCGAGCCATGAGAGGCGTGCCAAACTCCACACCGGACGACATTTTTTGTGAATGTATCGTGAAATGTTAATGAAAGAATCGATTCGCAGTTGACCGCCTGTCATTGTTCCACTAGCATCCACAAGATCAATGGACACTTCAAAGCTGGACGAGCTACGCGCTAACTACAAGGCTGCCACGGAACAATGGGTAGCTGCCATTCGAGCAGAGGAGGCTCTGGCCACCACTGATCACTCGATGGTGGCTATGGAGCGTTGGGATGCGGCTGACTTTATCGTTCAGGACGCGCAAAAGAACGCATCTGCCGCTCGTGACCTTTATAAGGACGAACTCCGGAAGATTGACTACGGTTTCTAACCCCCCGAGCTCAATGGTTGTGTCCAGCGGGTCGACACTTCCCTCTTGGCACGCGTCCCTCTAAAATTATCCTGAACGACAGCGATATTCATCACGTATTCACGGCAAATTCAACCGCCGTTCATCTGGCACGCGGCCCGCACATAGTATCTTTTCGAGGCACTCACATATCCAGCAACAGAGGGAAAAAGGAGATATAGCATGGCGACTACGTCTGCTCCTTTATCATCGCCGGTTCCAGAGTCCCACGGAGTTCACGCCAAGCTCGCCAAGTCACCGGGAAAACTGGGAATGGCCATCTTCGGAGTGGTGATGGTCATCGGCGTTGTCTATGCCGCGGCCCATCTGGTCTCCGATCTGCGCACGGTCCACAGCGCCTCGTTCTTTCCGTATGTCCTTCTCGGGGTCGCGCTGCTGGTCGCGCTGGGATTCGAGTTTGTCAACGGTTTTCACGATACCGCCAACGCGGTGGCAACCGTTATCTATACCCATTCGATGGATCCGCATATTGCGGTTGCATGGTCGGGATTCTGGAACTTCGTCGGAGTAGTGCTCTCGACCGGTGCGGTCGCCTTCGGCATCATATCTCTACTGCCGGTGGAACTTATCTTGCAGGTCGGCAAAGGCGCAGGCTTTGCCATGGTGTTCGCGCTATTGACCGCAGCCATCATCTGGAACCTGGGCACATGGTGGTTTGGCCTGCCGTCCTCGAGTTCGCACACCCTGATTGGCTCGATCATCGGCGTCGGCATAGCGAACCAGTTGATGCAGGCACACACCGCGACCAGCGGCGTGGACTGGGGACAAGCGCTGAACGTGGGCAAATCGCTGCTGCTGTCGCCCATCGTCGGCTTCGCCCTGGCCGCCAGTTTGCTGACCCTGTCGAAGGTTTTCATCAAGGACAAGCGGCTGTACGAAGCTCCCAAAGGGACGGAACCTCCTCCTTTCTGGATTCGCGGCCTCCTTGTCCTTACTTGCACGGGAGTCAGTTTTGCCCACGGTTCCAACGACGGCCAAAAGGGTATGGGACTGATCATGCTGATCTTGATCGGCACCGTTCCCACCGCGTATGCCCTGAATCACGCCTTCACCGCGCAACAATCGGTAGATTTCATAGCCGTGTCCCAGCAGGCTGCGCGCGCGCTCGATCCCTACGTCTCGCCCGATGCAGTTGTGGCCGACCCGCGCGACGAAGTTGCCGACTATGTACGAACGAAGGACTTCACGCCCAACACCATGTTGGGGCTGCGCGGCTTGATAAACGACATTTCCAACGAGGTGGTGCTTTACCACGAACTCAGAAACATACCAAACGATCGGGTCCGTAACTTCCGCAATGATATGTACCTGGTGAGCGAGGCCCTGCGTTTGATGAAGAAGTCGGGCAAGCCTCAGTTCAATGCGCAGGAGTGGACTGTTCTGACCAACTACAAGAAGTACACCGATAATGCCACCAAGTTCATTCCCACCTGGGTGAAGGTTGCGGTTGCCCTGGCGCTGGGCATGGGAACCATGGTGGGCTGGAAGCGAATTGTCATCACGGTGGGCGAAAAGATCGGCAAAGATCACCTTACCTACGGCCAGGGAGCAGCAGCGGAGATCACGGCGATGGTGACCATCGGGGCTGCCGACGCTTACGGGTTGCCGGTGAGTACCACGCACGTATTGTCGTCCGGAGTTGCGGGCACCATGGCCGCTAATCGCTCCGGTTTGCAGTGGGCAACGATGCGCAACCTGCTCATGGCGTGGGGGCTCACCTTGCCGGTTTCGATCGGCTTGTCGGCATCTTTGTTTTGGGCCTTCAGCTCGATGAACAAATAGCAGGTTTAGGAGTTTCGTCCGCGCTCATGCGTCTTACACGCGCTCCGGGATCACGTGGAATAAGAGCGTGGATCCGGTTACCCGGCTTCGTCCGTAATACAGAAACAAGGCCAGCCAGAAGAACTGGAGCAGCAGGATGACAGGAGCCGAAAGCACCTGCGCGAATGCCAGGGAGAGATTGGCGGCAAGGGCTACTGGCAAGGGTAACAGCGCCACAAAAACGCTGAGATACACCACCGAGAAAATGGCCATAACCTGATAAGCCGAGATTCGCGAACTGCCGCGATGGTCGGCCCGCAGGGATTCCGCGTACGCCCGCCATCCCCAGCTTGCGACCATCGGAACCAGGGCCGCCAGACGCCACTGCTGCCCCAGAAATAGCGCTACCCCCGCCACACCCGAAACTGCGTATATGGCCGAACTAATCGCCTGTACCGGGACCAGCGGTTCGCCAGCCAGTCCGGAGGCGTAAGCAGCTTTTTTCGTTGGTCCTTGAACCACCAGATGGTGACTTTGGAAGAGCCGCGCGATTGCCGGCCTGGCCTCGCGCAACGGCATGCCATAGCAGCAGCCAAAGCTGAGGCAGGCCAGCCTGCCGACGGACTCGCCCAGCACATAAGCAATTGCTCCGGCTGCCAGTATCGGAAGCACCGCGATCTGGCGATGCAACAGAGTAACCATCAATGGCCGCAACGCCACTAACAGCAAAGGAAAGATCAGGGCCGTCACAAAGGCCGCTCCGGCCACGGTAAAGGTGTTGCGTTTGCGCTCCACGATGGCAGCCACAATCCGCGAAGCCGGAATGCTCACCAGCACGATCAGCAACGCCAGTGCGATGCCGAGGACAGCGGGAATTCGGAGCGAGGCCAGCAACAGCAGCATGACGGCGAAACCAAAAGTGGTGCCTGCGGCGCTGAAGAAACCGTAGAACGTGAGGTTCAGTCCGCGCCACGAGCCATCGGCCGACTTGGCGATCGGTATGGCGGCGAGCATTTGCCAGCGCTCGGATGGGAGCGTCCGCACACCCCATGCCAGCAACCCGAGTAATCCCAGCGCTAGAGCCGCGACGAAGATTATGTTCAGCACGATTCCTCCTCTGCCGGTGTCGCCAGCAACGAGCGCACTGCAACATCGGTCTCGGTGACAGGCTCTCCCAGGGTTAACGCGAAGCGATTTTGCACCCCGCTGCGGCGCTGGTTCTCCGCAAGATCCGGGGCGAAGCTGATGCGACCCGCCTGAAACAGCAGGACCACGGTGCTGCTTCCTGGCCGGAACAGCGCCTTGGGTGCGCCCGCCTTCAAGAACATCCCCTGCTCCACCGGTCGCGGGTTCTCGTAACGGTGCTCGCTGTAGCGCTGCTCGATTTGTCCCACCATCAAAGCCACGACTTCGATCATGGCCACGCGCCCCACCTTCGACCCGTCGGGGCAGTCGCTATCCAGGATCGTTATCACCCGGCGATTCTTGGAAAATGGCGTGATCACTTGCACCGCCGCATTAGGGTTGCAGGAGTAGTAGCGGCCCTCGACGGAGTAGATGTCCAGCACGCGTCCCGAAACCGGGCTGTGGGTGTAGTGGTATTTTTCGGGAGTCAGCCGGAACACCGCGTAGTCACCGTTCTGGAACGAGCTATGCCACGCTGAGGCCTCACCCAGCAATTCCGGGAAGGAGAAGAACTTTTGCTTCAGATACAGCCCCGACGTTTGCTCCATTGAGCCGATCAACGCCCTGGCATCGGCCGGACACACCACAGCACGAGGCGCCTGAGGCATCGGACGGCAGGTCCAATAGCGGATCTGGCGTTCGAAGATTTTGCGGGCGGTATCGTAATCCGACAGGTTGCCGACGAACTCCGACAGCGGTATGCCCGACTGCCTGAGAAAGCGCAGCATGCCGGTCGCCCGCGAAGAGACGAGGTTGTCGTAGTTCAGGTAGCCGAGGACCTGGGACACATACCGGCTCGACGCCATGCGAGACAGAAGTGGAGCCTTTTCCAGCGCCGGCGAGTACAGCGCATTGATCAGCGAATCGGCGAGCAATTGCTCTTGCACCACGTTGCCGGTGGTGCGCTCAATGTACTGGTGTTGCATCCCGTCCTTCTGCGGCCTGCGCGGCCCGGGCGCGGTCCCATTCCGTCAGCACCAGCATCAGGTTTAAGAGCGCGGTAATTTCCGGCAGCGACAAGTCGTCCGTCAACACCCGCTGCTCGGCGTCCTGAAGAAATCGTGCCAAGTCCTGGACCCGCACGCCGTGGCGGAGCCGTATTTTTGTTTCATCGCAGGCGAAGCGTTCCAGATCTGCCACATCTTCCCGCAAATGGGCGACAGCCTCGCGCAGGTGCTGGCGCCGCAGGCCGTCGCGATAGAAGTCTTCGGCCGCGCGATTGAACTCGCGGGCCTCGAGCTTCATAGCGTTCTTTGCCGAGTCGCCGACGATACTTTTTTCCAGCCGCCGACTGGCCTGCTGTTGCTCGTCCTGACAACGTTCCGCCAGTTCAGCCAGCACCGGCTGCATGTTCATGGCCTCGGCAAGATCAGAGCCGGTTTGCTGCACGAACGCGAGCAACGCACGGCGATAGTCGGCGATGGCGATGCGAATATATTTCGGATGCCTGCGACTCGGCCGCGTCTTCTTGCAGTTGAGCAGCACCATGCGCAACAGTTCATTGCGTGAGTCTCGATGCACGTAGAATGCCGGCAACCCCGCCGCTGAGAAAAAGAACGGCTGGCGCCGCTCGCTCTCCGACGTGGGATCATCGGGAATCTGTTGGTGGCTTATTTCTCCCTGCAATGCCAATTTGTAGGCGAAGGCTAAGAAGAACTGTTGCAGGTTGGCCGCGGCCGCCATATCGCGGTCATAACTGGGAAACAAGCTGTAATAGCGGGCCTCAAAGCCGGCATAGCCATCGCGCTGCCGCTCGCGCAAGCGCAGCGGCATGTAAAACGACATGCGCTGGTCCACAATCCCCAACTCATCGAGCTCCGACGACAACCGGCCGATATTGCCGGGCGTGCCATCCAGCGCCGACGAGTGCTCGCTCCCCAGCCACGCCACGGGATAGGTCAGCAGCCTGGCATCGGGGACGCAATCGCCCTGTAGTCGAAACAGCCTGGCCATCATGCCATCGAGCCACCGGGGCCCGTAGGGCGTCAGCGGACGCCCACAGACGCTAAGCTTCGCTTTTTCCTTCCACTCCCGCCACAGCAGCCGCAGGTGCGTGAAGTCAAGCTCGTGCGGCAGGAATGACAACAGCCGCTCGGGATGGAACTGCCTAAATCCGAAGCGGTAGGGAGCTGCCGTGTAGATGCCGACGAACAGACACAAGAAATGCTCGTAGATCTTGATGGCCAAATCGCCCAGCCGTTTCTCATCGCCAGGCAACAAGTCGAGGCCGGTGCGAAGTTTCCCGTCCAGCAGGCGGCTGCCGATGCTGATGTGGATACCATTATTGGCCAGACTTACGTTCGACAGGCTGGGCAGCACGATCAATTCGTTAGCGATGATGCCCGCCTCGCGCAGCTTGGCCACGGCGTTCAACTGGCTGCGGCTGAGCACCTGATGGCAAAGGTGCATGTATTGGCACTTCTCTTCGCCGTCGCTCCAGCCTGAAAGACACGGGCTCATGAAGAGCTCGCGGTAGAACGAATCGGAGATGCACGACGATAGCTCTTCCTGATGCACCGACGGAAGCGGAGCATGATAGACGAGGGCGCGCTGTCCGCTCTCCAGCAGACCGAACCGCACATTGGCCCAGGACATCAACAGCGAGGTAAACAAGAAGCGGCGCGCCGTCTCGCGTGCGATTTGCTCGCCCAGCGAGCGCGTTCGCTCCCCCGCCACGATGTGAAAAGACGTTGTCTCTGGCGAGGTATTGTCGTTCAGAAAATGGCGCATCAGGCGGGACGCTTCGGCCTGCATAGCTTGCGGCATATGAGGTTGCGTGCCCACCAGGTCGGCTAGCGACAGCTTCAGCGCGTAGCTGATAGGTATGCGGAGCCACGGCTCGCCATTCCGGGTGAAGCGAAACCGCAGCGCATCGGAGCGTTCGCCGCTGGAACCATTTCTCGCCACCTGCAAATCGCCTTGCAAAACCTGGAGTGCCCGCTTGCTTAGCCGTGACTCGGGAAAGCGAATCCAGCTGTTCTCCCACACTTCGCGGGTGTCACTGAGAAAGGCCTCCAGCTCGGTCAAGGTGCGGCGCGGCGCTTCGCCGCTGGCACTGCGGCGGGCGATGTTGCGGAAGAAACGCGATTCGCGCACGCTCAGCGGCAAGTCGCAAGCGCCGGCCGGCCCAACCACGACGGCTTGCAATTCGTCCTCGCTGCCGGCGGTGGCGTCGCCGACGCCGAAGGGCAACTGATCGAGCGCGAGGTCTGCCATGTCCTGCAAGCGGGGCGATTCCAGCCACGCCTCACTGCGGACTGTGGCCATCCAAAACCTCCGCGCAAGTCATGTGCATAATGCTGACCTATTGCCACGATTGTGCTCCTGTATGTTGACAAATAAGTAAATGTCGCATAAATAGTGCATTAAATCTGTCATGCCGGAATCCGGGAAGCAATGAGGGCCCCGGGATGGTTGAGGTGCCGAAGGCGGGAATCCCGAAGTAATACCTGCGATAATTCTTTGCGAATCGCCTATTTGTTTTGCTGCCTCTGTGGTGATGCGATTTCGTGAGCCTTTTCCAGAACAACTCGCCGTCTGACGAAGCGGTTGACAAGTCGCGGCCGCTGGCCGACCGCATGCGCCCGCGCACGCTCGACGAGTTTGTCGGCCAGGAGCACATCCTGGGGCCGGGCAAGTCGCTGCGGGTGCAGATCGAGCGCGACGACACCGGCTCGCTCATCTTCTGGGGACCGCCAGGCGTAGGCAAGACCACGCTGGCCAAGATCATCGCCCGCATGACCCACGCCGACTTCATCGAATTTTCCGCCGTGCTCGCCGGGATCAAGGAAATCAAGCAGGTGATGGCCGATGCCGAGCGCGCGCGGCAATACGGCACGCGGACGATCATCTTCGTCGATGAGGTGCATCGCTTCAACAAGGCGCAGCAAGACGCGTTCCTGCCCTATGTCGAGAAGGGCAGCATCCGGCTGATTGGAGCGACAACCGAGAATCCTTCGTTCGAGGTGATCGCGCCGCTGCTCTCGCGCTGCCGCGTGTACGTGCTGAAGCCGCTGAGCGAAGAGCAGATCGTCGGGCTACTGCAACGCGCGCTGCGGGACGAAGAGCGAGGGCTGGGCGACTTGCATCTGGAGGCGGACGAGACTGCGCTGCGCAAGGTCGCAGCCTATTCCAGCGGCGACGCGCGCAGCGCGTACAACGTACTCGAAGTTGCAGCGACGCTGGCGACGGAGCAGGCGAAGGGCGACAAACCCTGCATTACCGAAGCCATCATCACCGACGCGCTGCAGAAGCGCGTGCTGATGTACGACAAGGCCGGCGAAGAGCATTACAACCTGATCTCGGCGCTGCACAAAAGCGTGCGCAACAGCGATGCCGATGCCGCGCTCTACTGGCTGGCGCGCATGTTGGAGGCGGGCGAGGACCGTCTGTACGTCGCGCGGCGCGTGGTGCGGATGGCAGTCGAGGACATCGGGCTGGCCGATCCCAATGCACTCGGCATCACGCTGGCCGCTCGCGATGCGTTCGACTTTCTCGGCATCCCAGAGGGCGACCTGGCGCTGGCGCAAGCCGTGGTTTATCTCTGCGCGGCGCCGAAATCGAATGCTGTCTACACCGCCTACGGCGCGGTGCTGGAAGATGTGGAGCGCACCGCGCAGGATCCCGTGCCGCTGCATCTGCGCAATGCTCCAACCGGGCTGATGAAGGCTTTCGGCTACGGCGAGGGATATCAGTACGCGCACAATCTGGAAGCCAAGGTCGCGGACATGCAGTGCCTGCCCGACAACCTGAAGGACCGCGTGTACTACCATCCCACCGAAGAGGGAATTGAGAAGCGCATCAAGGCACGGCTGGAAGAGATCAGGAAGATGAAGAAAGCGACGAGCGGCTAGCGGCGAGCAATTAGCAACTAGCAATTAGCCATTAGCCATTAGTCTTTGTGCCCTCTCTCTCCTTAGCGGTACCACATCACTAAGCCAGCGATGAGCAAACAAACTAGGCAAATGACTTCAAGCAGAGTTGGACGATGGATTTTCAACTTACCGAACTTCGTACTCAAGGCGATCACTGTAACCGTTCCCTTCGATTGCCCGATGGTAACCAATCGACGCCAGAACATCTAGCGATACGAGCCGCATAACTTCTTCAATCCAAATGCATTAAGTGGGAATGATTTGCGCGGGAATACTATTCTTGCCTGATCTCTTGTCTTTGCCCTTGCGCGACTCTACCATTCGACCCAAGGAGTTCGCATGAAGGCTCTTTCAGATGAGCAGCGGGCATATGCAATCGGTCGATTGATGATTGCAATGGACGCGCGCGGGTTTAAGCAGCAGGACTTACATGATCGTACCGGCGTTGCGCAGTCGACCATTTCTAGGATTCTCTCTCCGTCGGCCAATGATCGGTACGAGCCTTCTGAAGATACGCTTCGAAAGCTGTTCAAGGGCCTCGGGCTCAATTTCGATGAGATTGTTGGCGAAATCGAAACGATGCCGAAGCGGATCACCGGTTATCTCGCCTCGCCGCTGACGTCTGTGGTGGGAGATTCCGTCTCCGAGGCGAATCTAAACCGGTTTGTGAACGAGGTCCGAACGATCGTCTGTTCGGATCTTTTTCCTGAGCCGCGCTTCGACCTTTACTGGCCCGGAGACCACACGCACCCTGTCCGCAACAAGGACTTCACAGCGGCGCAAGTGTACCTCACGGATCGCTCGCAAGCATCCAGCTTCGATTTTGTTATCCTCATCTGCGCGTCGCCGAGCTACGGAGTGGGGCAAGAAAACGAAATCATAACCCAGGCGGGACTTCCGGCGATACGAATGGTGCCCCATGTCGGGCTGTCGAGAATGATGAAAGGGTCATTTCTGCAATCGAATGACATCAAGTACTCGGGAGATCTAGCAGCAGGCGCTGAGTTCTCGAAGGAAGATCTGGCTAAGGCGCTCCTAAACATCCGGACTATCGTCTTCAACCACCGCGCACTGTACAAGGGCATGCAGTGGGATGATTTTCGCTCGCGTCTGCGGGATTTGATTCAGGACCGATGTGGCAACAATACAACTTTCGGTAACCAGCTGGGTGTGGACATTCGCTACGTCGAAGCACTGCTCCAGGAACCCCTGACTGTGTCGAATCCAAGCGCCCAGCTACTCAAGCGGATGAGCGTCATTCTTCACGTGAGTGTCGGATTCCTGCTTGGCGAAACCGAAGAGACGGATCCAGTGTGGGTTGAGAGCATGGCTACTTGGCATGAGTGGGCACGAAACTCAAAGGGCCTAGACGGAGCCCTGGTGGTCGCCGTTCGGGATGAATGGCGAGAGGAGCTCCGGGAAAACCGGAAGCTTGAGTCAAGTCCAATATCACCGCGCCGCCGGCGGCCCGGCGACGGCAATCTACGGCGGGGGATGAGCGTAGACGACTGGAACGCCCGCTATCAGAAACGAATGCCAAAGACAAAACGCCAGGTTGCCCAAGATGGACTCTTCTAATTACTCGTCCAAGCTCGTCGAACTTTTCGTCGCACGGTCGTCTACTCCCCATGCGGGGTCGGAGTCGGTTATGCTGCGCTGCGTAAGCGCTCTTCAGCAGGCGTTCGGTAAGCGGCGATGCAGGGTATCGGTTGAACAATGTTTGGCTGCTCGAAACGTGCGAGCGGTTACGTGCACCACCAACGGCCTTCTCGATGGTTTCATCGAGCCAATGGGTAACGAGTATTCCGACGGATTTAGAATACATTTGAATGCGTCGAGTCCAGAGCCTCGCCGCAAATTCACACTGGCCCATGAAATTTGCCACACGTTCTTCTATGAAGCGGTTCCCGAGCTGAAGTTCGTGCACCATGGAGTTGACCCATGTGAGGAGCGGCTATGCAACGTTGGAGCCGCAGAGCTCCTTATCCCGGAAGCTCACGTCCGTCGCCTTGCACAGCAATTCCCGATCGGTCTCCGGGCTCTCGAATCTATCGCTGGTGAATATGGTGTGAGCATGGAGTGCGCCCTGATTCGCTTGGTCGCGCTCAGGATGTGGAATGCTCAGCTATCGGTATGGAAGAGCTCGGCAACCGAGGACAGTGCGTGCATTAGCCGTTACGGGCTAGGCCGAGCCGGCGAGTGGTCGTGGAAGGAGCGGGAAGTAGAGCGCGGTGCATGGGCGGCCGGGGACCGCGGCTACAAGTGCGGTAGAACTTACATCGAATACTCCCGCGGGGATTCCCGTGGCGTGCTGCCTGTTTACTATGAATCACAGCGCCGTGGGAACCTATTGATCGTGCTTTGGGCCAGATCACGATGCAAAGCGAAAACGGCAGCCTCGCAGTCCGCGTTATTTTAGGTGGGTGATCCATCCTTCCGTGTATCTTCCGCGTGTGCCGTCCCTACGGGACTCGGATTCATCGGGGAATGCCTACCCCGCCCTGAAGGGCGGGGCTATCATCTTTCGCGCCTAGGGCGCTCGTGTCCTGCCCATTCCTCTATCCGGCCAAGTTTCAGGGTATCCGGTGGTCGAAGTAGCACATCACATTTTGCGCCCCGAGGCAATCGGGCAGTCCCTGTCCACGGTCAATATGAATCTCGCAGTGTAGTGTATCCATGAACGCTTGGCGACACGTGCCCTATCGCCGAGAGGTTACGAAAGTACGTGTACTTTCGTAACTTGACAGCCTAAAGCAGCACTCGCATACTTGGGACGTTAGGGTAGGATCCGCCTGACCCCGGCGCTCCTACCCTACTTGTGTTTTGGGAGCGAGTTCGTTGTACCCTCCTTGGTCCCTGCCGGAGGTTCCGCAAAGCCAGCCAACTTCTTACGCCTTGATTTTCGAGCCGGTAAGTCCTTGCGGCTCAAGATTTTCCATGCAAGTTGTTTGGTATCAAGATTTTGCGGAGCGTCTCTCGTGTTTTCAAGAATTTACGCGGATAGGGGGAGGGGGGGTGGGGCAGTTGTCGGTTGCCAGTTGTCAGTTGTCAGTTTGCGGGAGCAAGGTTTTTCGCTGGTATAGGGGTCCTTCGACTGCGCTCGGCTGCGCCTCGCTCCGCTCAGGATGACAAGCGGCCAAAATCGGGTCGTCGGCCCTCGGGATGGCAGCTGGGAAGTAGCGGCACTCGAGATGACGAAGCAATCACAGACCTGGTCAGCGAATACACGGCTGGGCAATACGGGATCACTCAACCCGCAGCCATTTCGATCTCGGCGACGATGTCGGCGGCGGCTTTGGCCGGGTCGGGAGCTTCCAGGATTGGCCGGCCGACGACGAGGTGGGTCGCGCCGGCGGCGATGGCATCGCGCGGGGTCACGACGCGGGCCTGGTCTCCGGCGGCAGATCCGGCGGGACGGACGCCCGGGGTGACGATGGCGAAGCCTTCGCCCAGCTCGCGACGCAGCGCGCGGGTTTCTTGCGCCGAGGCCACGAGGCCTCCGCAGCCGGCGCTGCGAGCGAGCGCTCCCAGGCGCAGGACCTGGCCGAGCACGGCGCCGGAGACGCCGGTTTCCTGGAGGTCGGCGTCAGAGAGGCTGGTCAGGACGGTGACGGCGAGCACCAGCGGCCGGCCCGGGGATTGGGCAGCGGCATCGGCGGCGGCCTTCAGCATCGCGCTGCCGCCCGAAGCATGCACGGTCAGCATGCTGACGCCTAGTTCGGCTGCCGAGCGAATGGCGGCGGCGACGGTGTTGGGAATGTCGTGGAATTTCAGGTCGAGAAAGACCTTGCGGCCGGAGGCGATGAGGTCGCGGACGACTTGCGGCCCCTCGGCCGTAAAGAGCTGTTGGCCGACTTTGTATGTGGTTGCGGCGTCGCCGATGGATTGGACGATCCGGCGAGACTGGGTGGCGCTGGGAACGTCCAGCGCCACGATGAGCCGATCTTTAGACTGGGCCCGTGCCAGCATCGGCTCCCAGTCTATCGTATTAATTGGTTTATTGCGGACCCAGGTCTTCGGCCACCTCGGGGGTTTGCAGGACGTCGAGGCGGACGCGGTCTACGCCATTCATGGACAGCATTTTAGCTGCTCCGTAGGATAAGTCGATGATCCGGTTGGGCATGACGGGTCCGCGATCGTTGATGCGGACCACAACCGACCGGTCAGTCTTCAAATCCGTGACCTTGACCCAGGAACCGAGCGGCAAGGTCCGGTGGGCAGCGGTAAATTGATACATGTCGTACGGTTCGCCGCTGGCAGTCTTTTTGGACTGAAATACGCGACCGTACCACGAAGCCTTCCCCATCTGAGCTTTCTTGGATCGGGGTGGCTTGGAGTCTTGAGTGTGACCTAGGGGCCCTTTTTGCGAATCCGGTGTGCTATTACCGGGTGCCGCGCTCAGCGCGGTGGCGAAAAGCAACGTCGCCGCGACTGGGCTGAGTACTCGTAACATTTAGACACCTCTCATCGTATTAGGTTGGTCCTCCTGCGAAAGGATGTCTATAAGTCTATTGAGCGCCGGAAGCAAGAGTCAATCCCCCAAGGCGGGAATTCGACCTTTAGGGTTGCCATTTTGGGAATGTTGTGTTAGCCGTTTCTTGGGAATGATGACCCCGTCCTGCTGCCAGGAACGACCGACGAGCCCTTGGCGTTGTTAGTGTGGTGGTATTGAGCCGCGAGGGATTGGTGCAGGTAATCCGCTGATATACTGCAACTTAGCAGCCATATTGGGCGGGCGTCAGGCTGCCGCCGAGCCGGCAAAGTACTTTGGCAACACCGATTTGCGCGACAGTTGAGCTATGCGCGTGCCACCAATCATCCTGAGTGTCGCCGGATATGATCCCTCGTCGGGAGCCGGAATCACCGCCGACATTAAGACCGCGGCTTCCCTGGGTTGCTATTGCGTTACTAGCATTACCGCGCTGACGGTCCAGTCGACCCAGGGAGTCTTCGGCGTCCAGCCGCTGGCCCCGGAACTCGTCGCCCGGACGCTGGAGGCTCTGGCCGGCGACGTGGAAATCGCGGCGGTTCGTCTGGGCATGCTGGGATCGGGAGCGGTCGCGGCGGCAGTTGCTGGCTTTCTGGAGTCCCGTCGGCTGCCTAATGTCGTGCTGGACCCGGTGATTCGGTCGTCCTCCGGCGCCGAGCTGCTGGACGCCGCTGGATTGGAGGTGCTGCGGGGGAAGCTGATCCGGCTTTGCGACGTCATCGCGCCTAATGTGGAGGAGGCCGCAGCGCTGGTTGGGGCCGAGCCAATCGCGGCCGGGAGCTCGTGGGACTTGGCGATGCCCCAGCTCAGGGAAATGGCTGCCGGGCTGCACGATCTGGGTGCCAAGGCCGTGGTCATCACGGGCGGTCATCTGCAACAAGCGAATGATTACTTTAGTACTAAATCGCCGGATCGGATTGCGGAACAGGTGATCGCAGGCGAGCGGCTGGAATCGCCGTCGACCCACGGAACCGGTTGCGCCTTCGCTACCGCTCTGGCATGTCGGCTAGCGCTGGGCGACAGATTGCTGGAAGCCGTCCGCGCCGCCAAGGACTACGTCCGCAAGGCAATTCTCTCGGCCTATCCGCTGGGAAAGGGAATCGGGCCGGTGAATCACTTTGGGTGAGGAAATAGTGCGCGCTTCAGCTTGTATAGTGTAAACTCCTCCGCAAGATGACAGCCGAGGCTGGCTCCGCAGACGACGCAAAGGAGATAGTCGAGAAGACGATCGAACGCATCAAGGACGCAGCGAAGACTGAGAAGAGGCGATCACAATGGCTCCGTTGGTCAAACAACCTTTTTTCCTTCGCGGCGGCGATACTAGGTGTGGGAGCTCCCACGTTTGCAACGTACTTCCTTCAGACATCCACGGGAAAGACGTGGCTCAAAATAACAGCAATTGTCATAGTCGCCTTCGCCGGTGCCACAACCGCTCTGCTGAATACGTTTCGCTGGGGAAGTCGGTATGGAAAGTCAGCCCTGGCCGAAATCTCTCTCCAGGAACTCGCCTCTTCAACGCAGTTGCAGTTACTTGAGTTTGAAAAAGGCCCGCCCAACGAAATCCGTGAAAAACTGCACCTCCTAAATCACGACTCGCAGAAGAAAATGTTTGAGATACTCCGTTCGGTTGTCCAGAATGAGGCCGCCGTGTTCTCGAACGCCCCGGAAGAACTCAAGCGGATAGCACAACGTTCGGATCCCTCCGGAAAACGGAAAACAAGCAAGACGGGGAAGGTGCGGAAATCGAATCTCGCTCAGGGTGGGACAGAATCGCAATAGCCCGGGCGCGATCCCGGGGTAAACCGTCCTCCGTGCGCGACCGACCTCCTTCAGCGGCGGCATTGGTTATCGTGCAGGCACTTCTTCCTCTGGCGAAGAGCGAAAGGCAGCCTTCCCTGCTGCGGCGGAGCGCCAGTGTCCAGCATTGCTGTTCCATTAATACTTCCGTACCTGCTTTGGGTGGGGTCGTGATATCAGGTAAACTTCCCATAAACCGGTCGCGATGAAACCTTACTACCGACTGCTGTTCCTTGGGTGCCTCTGTTGTGGGCTTCTCCTCGGAGGTCTGTTGTGCCACGCTGCTGACCCAGGCGGCGCTTGGGTGCCGACCCACTCGGACAATGATGCCAATACCCGCAAGGGCTTCGATCACTTCTACAACCTGGAATATGACAAGGCGATCCACGACTTAGAAGCCGCCCAGCAGGCCCATCCCGACGATCCCTTCGCGGTCAATCACGTCCTGGCCGCAGTCATCTTCAGGGAGTTGTACCGTATTGGAGCACTGGACACCGAGGCCTACGCTGCCGACAACTTTCTGACCAAGAAGCTGGCCGAGCCGCTCGATCCCACGGTGCCCGATCGGGTCAAGCAGCTTACCGCTGAGGCGCTGGCGCTCTCGCAGGCGCACCTCGACAAGAATCCCAACGATGTCGACGCCCTATATGCTCGCGGAGCCACGCGCGCGTTGCAGTCAACCTACATTGGCGTTGCGAACCACGCCTGGTTCTCCGCGCTGCGCAACGCTGTGGCCGCCCGTCACGACAACGAGCGCGTGCTGGAGCTAGATCCCAAGTACGTCGATGCCAAGGTTGTCCTCGGGACCCATCTGTACATCATCGGCTCACTGAGCTGGCCGGTGAAGGTTGCCGCCTCGGTTGCGGGACTCAGCGGCAACAAGCAGAAAGGTCTCGATTACTTGCGCCAGGCTACCGCCAGCAACCACGTGGAAGTCGCCACTGACGCCAAAATCGTGCTGGCGCTCTTTCTGCGGCGCGAGCAGAAGTACGAGGAAGCTCTGCAGGTGGTCAACGGCATGCAAAATGAGTACACGCGTAATTTCCTGATGGCCACCGAATACGCTCACCTGTTGAACGCCGCCGGTCACGGCCAGGAAGCCATCACTGCCTATCGCAAAGTGCTGGCTGGTTGTCGCAGCAACGCGTATAACCTGTGCCGCATCGAGATCGCAGCCTACGGCCTGGGAGAGGCCCTTCGCGGCCAGAAAGATTACGGCGGCGCCGCCGAAGCCTACGAGCTTGCCGCCGGTAGTGGCAAGGATGCCGATCTACGCCAGAAAGCAACTCTGGCCTCAGGCGAGATGTATGACTTGCTCCAGAAGCGCAACGCGGCTCTGGAAAAGTACAAGGCTGTCATCGCCGAAAACTCCGCCTCCAACTCTGCCGACCTTGCTCGTCACTACCTAAAGCAGGCGTACAAGAATCCCTAGTATTTGTCATCCCGGGTCGCCTTCCGCGACACCTGACAACTGGCAACCGATAGCTGATAGCTCGCAACTGGCTGGCAACTGCAATTCTCTAAGGCCAGATCTCCAGCGCCGTCCTGCTCAAGATCTGCTCTTTCGCTGCTTCGCTGATAGCCAGCCCGCGAAATTCGGCCAGGTTGTTCGCAATCTCAGGCACTCCGGGCCCGGGCCAATCCGTTCCGAATAGCGTCTTGTGCGCGATCTCCTCCAGCCGGGGAAAATACTTCAGCAGTGTCTTAGGTGGAATTCCGCTGATGTCCAGATAAACATTGCGATGCCGCCGCACCAGGAAAAATGCCGTATCCATCCACAGAGGGCGCCCGCCATGCGCCAGCAGAATCTTCAGCCGCGGAAAATCCACGGCCACATCGTCAACATAAATCGGATCGCCATACTTGTTACGCGCGCCGGGGAAAATCGATGTGCCCGTATGCACCATGACCGGAATCCCGTTGGCTTCGGCGGCTCGATAGATCATCTCCAACTCCGTCACCCCATGCACGTAGTCATTGGGATAAAGCAACTGATGCGGAGGATGAACCTTGATTAGCTTAACGCCCAACCGCACGATCTGCTCCATGTCCGCCAGAACGTTCGTCGTGTGCCGCGGGTGGATGCTGCCGCAGGGAATGAGCCGTTTCGGGTCTTCCTTGACGTAATTTACGATGAACTCGTTCACCGCCGGCGTGAAGCCGATCACCTCTGGCGCAACATAATTGATTAGCACCGCGCGGTCGATTCCGATCTCATCCAGATGTTTGAGAAAAGCCTTCGGCGAGCGGCAGTATTCCGCAATCCGGTCGAAGTCCTTGCGCGACTTCTTCATCAGCGCCAGCGCTTCTGGTTTGAATAGTTCGATCGGCTGGATGTGAACGTGGCAGTCGGTAATCATCGTCAAGTGGTCAGTGGCAGTCAGTGGCTAGTGGTCAGGATAATTGCATACCTTCCAATCGCTCATCCTACACATTCCACACTAACCTGATAGTGTCATCCTGAGCGAAGTCGACGGACCCCTGTATAGCGAAAGATCCTACTTTCCGCAACTGGCCACTGGCCACTAGCCACTGGCCACTGCCTCCATCACCGCTCGCCTCGCAAAAACCCGCACCATCTCCCGCCGGTACTCCGGCGTCAGAGCGGAAGTGGTCAGCGGCTTCGCGGTCCTCGCCGCTAGCTCTCCAATGCGTTCGGCAAACTCCTCGCCCGGCGCCATCCCGATGAGATGCGCATCCGCGTCCTTCACCAGAAACGGCGCGGGATTGACCGCCGTGATGGCGACTCGCGCGTCTTCCACGCGCCCGGACTTCATCTTGAGCGCGACCGCAACTCCGGCCAGCGGATAGTCGATGCTGCCGCGAACCCGTAGCTTCTGATAACTGCCGCGCCAGCCCGCCGCGGACTCGGGTAGATGCACGCGCGTGACGATCTCATTCGGCGCAAGGTGCAGGCGAACTATGCCATCGTTCACGTAGAACTCTGACAATGGGGTACGCCGCAATCCGTGCGGTCCGGCAATCTCGATTTCCGCTCCCAGACACAGCAGCGCTGGCGGAGTATCGCCGGAAAACGTCGCCCAGCAAAAGTTTCCCCCCGGAGCAACGTGGCACAAGTCGCCGTCCTTCTTCAGGCAAAATCCGCAACTCTTGCGCCACAGCAGCGACTGGTTGTACCACAGGCAGCGTGTGTCCAGGCAGACATTGCCGCCCAGCGTTCCCATGTTCCGCAACACCGGCGAGGCTATAGTTCTCACCGCCTCGTAAAGCACCGCGTAATCCTTACGGATGACCGCGGAGTGTTCGATTGTGCTGAGCGTGGTCAGCGCGCCAATGTCCACGCCATTGCCTGCCACCTCACTAATTCCCCGCAATTCGCCGACAGCGCGCAAGTCCAGCACATACGCGGGCGTGAACAGCTTCTGCTTCATCGACGGCAGCAGGTCCGTTCCCCCGGCGACGATCTTCACCTCGCCATCGTACTTCGCGATCAGCGCTACGGCTTCATCGAGCGTCTTGGGACGCAGCAGTTGGAAGCGGGGCAGGCTCACCGCTCGCCTCCCGCTTGCGAACCCTGGCGTGCCGGATCGAGCCGATGCCGCGTCGGTCCCTTGCCACGGAACCACAATGAACCGCCATGCTCGCGGAACCTCACCGGCGCCGTCGGATCGACTGACTCGGTCATCTCAATTCGCTTCATGCCTTTCTTTGCGCGCAGTGCAGACAGGATACGCTCCGGAGTAAACGGTGCCTCACGTAGTCGGACTCCCACAGCGTGGTAGATCGCATTCGAGATCGCCGGAATCGTCGCCGCCAACGATCCCTCGCCCGCTTCCTTCGCGCCAAACGGCCCTTCAGGATCGACGCTTTCCACGATGATGCATTCGATATCGGGCGATTCAGCCGACGATGGGCTGCGATACTCCAGCAGCCCGGGGTTCATCAGCAGGCCGTCTTTCCACACCATCTCTTCTTCCAGCGCCTGTCCGAGCCCCATCCACACTGAGCCGATCACCTGGCCTTCGACCGCGACCGGATTCAGCGCCCGCCCGCAGTCATGCGCCGCCCAGATTTTATGCACCGTCACTTCACCAGTGTCCTCGTCCACCGTGACGTCGGCCACCTGCGCCGAATAGGAATACGCCGGCGAAGGACCGACTCCGCCGCCTTTGTGTTTGCCGCCGCGCGCCTCAGTCGGAGGCGCGTACGATCCAGTGCCGGTCAGCGCGCCATGAAAGTCGATTGCCGCGACCACCGCCTCTTCGAAGCTCATATGCTCTTTGGGACCTTCTTCTTTGCGCGTCTGCAACACCGAGCCGCGCAGAATCTGCCCGTCCACATGACCACGTGCGGCGTCCTTCTCCTCCAGTATCTCCGACGCACTTGGATCGCTTTCACTGGGTGCCGCGCCGCGCTTGTACACACGATCGTCGCGCATGATCACATCTTCCGGCGCGCAATTCATGCGCTTCGCGGCTGCGCTAACAATGTTCTTCTTCACCGCTTCCGCCGCGCGCAGCGAGGCATTGCCCGCCATGAAGGTCACGCGACTGGAATACGATCCCAGGTCGATGGGGGTTAGGTCCGTATCGGCGGCAATCACCCTGACGCGCGCCAGATCGCAGCCCAGCACTTCCGCCACCACCTGCGCGGTCATCGTGTCCGAACCTTGTCCAATCTCCGAGGCGCCGCTGTACACCACTACTCCGCCATCCCGATCGATCTTGATATTCACGGTCGAGTGCGGCATGTCGGAACGGATAATGCTGTTGGCCGCGCCGCTCACGTAGTGGCTGCACGCCATGCCCAGTCCGCGCCCCCTGGGCATCTTGTCTTTGCGCTCCACCCAGCGGGATCGCGTGATCACCTGATCGATGCACTCCGGCAGCCCGTAGCTCAGCACCCGCAGACCATTCACCGTGACCGTCGGCGGCTTCAGGAGGTTCACGCGCCGCACCTCGGCGGGATCGAGCTGGAGCGCAGCGGCAATCTCGTCCATCTGCGACTCGAAGGCGAAGCGCACGTTCACCGTGCCGTGTCCGCGCATGGCGCCACAGGCAGGCTTGTTGGTCAAAACGCGATAGCCGTCGTAGCGAATATTCGGGATGTCGTACAACGCGCCCAGCAGCGCGCCGGAGTACAGAATCGTGACCACTCCATACGAGCAATACGCGCCGCCGTCCTGAATGACCTTGCACGCAACCGACGTTACGCGGCCGTCGTTCTTCACGCCGGTCTTCAGATCGATGATGGTGCGCGGGCGGCCGCGATGCGCCCAGAAAACTTCTTCACGCGTGTAGGTGATCTTCACCGGAGCTTTCGCCGCCCGCGCCGCAACCGCAGCAATGATTTCCAGCGGAATGATCTCGCTCTTGCCGCCGAAGCCGCCGCCCACCAGCGGCTTGATCACGCGGATCTGCGACATCGGCATCTCCAGTACCAGCGAAAGCTTGTGCTGGAGATAGTACGGCACCTGGGTCGATGACCATACCGTCAGGCGTCCCAGCTTGCCGGTGTGCGGATCGAGTTCGAAATTCGCCAGCGTGCAGTGCGGTTCCATCGCCGCATGCGTCACCTCATTGGCGATGTAGCGCGCCTCGGCAATGTAGTCAGCCTCGGCAAAGCCTTTTTCCGGATCGCCGAAGACGTGGTGATAATCCTTCTCAAGATTGTGCGGACGGTTTTCGTGGATGAGATCGCTTTCCGCCCTCATCGACTCTTCCGGATCGAAATAGGCCGGCAGCGGCTCGTAATCCGCATCGATCAGCTCCAGCGCGCTTTCAGCAATCTCCTCCGTCACCGCGGCGACACACGCGACATGATCACCGACATAACGCACTTTGCCGACAGCCAGCGCCGTCTCATCATGACCGACGGGCAGAATGCCGTAAGGATTCGGCGCGTCCTCGCCGGTCACCACCGCAACCACGCCGTCCAGCGCTTTAGCGCGCGACGTGTCAATGCTCTTGATGCGCGCGTGCGGATACGGCGAGTGCAGGATCTTGCCTACCAGCATGCCGGGAAGCTTGAAGTCGTCGGCGTACTTGCCCGCGCCGGTGGTCTTGCCTGCCGCATCGATCATCGCGATGGATTTGCCGACAATGGAAAAATCAGTCATGAAGAAGCCTTTAGCAATTAGCAATCAGCCAAAGCTGTGTCATCCTGAGCGCAGGTGCGCCGTTCTTGCGCGCCGGAGTCGAAGGACCCCTACCTAACTCAGCCTATTGGGTGTGTCAACGACCCTATTTCGCCTCCACCAACTCGGGTTTCATTCCCTTTTGCTCCGCGTCGATGGCGGCGCGGATCGCCTGATACATCTGCGAGTATCCGGTGCAGCGGCACAGATTACTGCTGAGTGCATCGCGAATCTCGTCCTCGCTGGGATCGGGATTGTTGGCCAGCAGCCACTTCACCGTCATCATGAATCCCGGCGTGCAGAAACCGCATTGCGATCCGCCGAAATCGCCATAAGCCTTCTGCAAAGCAGCCAGACTGCCGTGGTCGGCGACGCCCTCCACAGTCGTGATCTCCTGGCCTTCGCAACTGGCCGCCAGCATGGTGCAAGAAAGCATGGGGATGCCATCGACCTGCACCGTACAAGCGCCGCAGGACGAGTCGTCACAAGCGCGCTTGGAGCCGGTCAGATCAAGGTCCTGGCGCAGCACATCCAGCAGCAGCTTGCTCGGCTCGATGGCGAGTTCGTGAGTGCGGCCATTGACGCGGAGTTCGATCAGGTGCTTCTTCATGGGAAAGTCGCATTTAGCAATTAGCAGTTAGCACTCAGCCAAAGCTTCTTGCAGGCCAAATGCTAAATGCCAAGTGCTAAGTGCTAAGTGCTGCCTTCAATACAGTGGTACCTTCGGATCGATCTGTCTTGCCCAGCGATCAATTCCACCCCGCAGCGACTGTACCTTCTCAAATCCCTGCTGCCGCCGCAGCCACACCGTAGCGTTCATCGAGCGCACGCCGTGATGGCAAATCACCACGATGTGCTTTTCCGGATCGAGCTCTTGCTTGAATCGCGCCGGAATGTCGCCCATCGGAATGTGCTTGCTGTTCTCGATCCTGGCTGTCTCAAATTCCCACGGCTCGCGAACATCAAGTACCACAATGTCGGACTTGGCTTCCAATAATGCTCGCAGCTCTACCGGTGCGATCTCGTAATCCATTCTTGTCACTTCCCAACCCACTTCGGCCGGCGGCGCTCCTGAAACGCCAGAATGCCTTCCTGCGCGTCGGCCGTCTTCATCAATTCGTCAAAGTAAATTTGCTCGGCGCGGGCCAGCCCTTTGTCGAAGTGGATTGCATCCCACGAGTAC